>Ga0115011_10000184_pt1 | contig 56734 bp, 50 predicted proteins | sample TroAtlMetagenome_2_FD_88705 | JGI IMG/M metagenome (GOLD analysis project Ga0115011, IMG submission 88705) | Marine eukaryotic phytoplankton communities from Atlantic Ocean - Tropical Atlantic ANT8 Metagenome | ecosystem: Environmental > Aquatic > Marine > Oceanic | place: Tropical Atlantic... | reverse complement strand
GTGGGATCAGCGTTGATGCTGATGGGACATTGTTCACGGTCGGGAATCTTGATGTCACCGGGGTCACCATCGAATTAGAAGACGGTGAAACAGCAACAGACATAGAACTCGTGTCAGGCGGGACAACGACTGGTTATGTACTCACGTCAAAGCAACGGATCATCGGCTTTGGTGACACCCCCACCACAGATGAAGCAGGGAAAGATTTGGTGACGTTGTGGCCCGGTGAAACCGTCACCCAACTATCAAATAACCGCAACGGCACCTATTTCGCAACGTCACACGGCCGAGTGTTCGACACCAACGGCAACCCCTACGTGGATTTGTCGCGATATGTCACCACGAACAACATCGTGGACATCAAAACCACCGACACCGGGTCCGGGATCCTGATCGGCGCCGATGGTTCAGTGTTCAACTTCGGAGTTGATCTGTTCCAAGGATCGCTGGGAGGTCAAGGCGTCACCAACATCATCGGCGGCCACATAGTCCCAGGCGGCTATTACCTGTTGTCCGCAACCGGAACCATTCACACCTTCGGCGATATCGCGATCGCCCCCGATATCACCACCGCCACCAGCGAAAGTTTCGACACCGACACGTTAAACGCCCACATCATCGACGTCACCCCAGCCGGCGACGGACTCTGCGCGCTCGGTGCTGACGGTGGACTATTCGACATGCTCGGCGCCCAACACAACACAGTCCTGAGAGCTCACACCAACCCCAACACCACCGCCATCGACACCACCGGCTAACACAAACATTCCAGGACGGGCGCTACCTACGGTGGCGGTTCCGCACGGTCTAACCTTGGTTTTAAGCGAAGAGCGCGGGTTGACTTTTTGTAACGGTTCCCGAGCGCTACAGAGTCTGACCCGAAATAAGTGAGCATGACCCAAATGTCTTTGCGTGGGCGATACAGAGTCTGACAAGAGAAATAAACGAACATGACCCAAATGTCTCAGCGTGGGCGATGCAGGACGTAATTTAAACAAAAGTGATAATGATTCTCATTCCTATTAGAATCTGCGGCATGGGAAAACGTGATGAGGTCCTTACGACCAAAACTTGCATAATCGGCGCGGGCCCGCAGGGCCTCGCTGCAGCACTCCACCTCAAGCAAGTAGACCCGGCCACAGACGTCACCGTGATTGACCACTCAGACAAGTGGCTCGCCAGTTGGAATCAACAATTTGAGCGAGCGGAAATCAACACTTTGCGTTCACCAATCGTGCATCACCCTTCTCCTAACCCATACGCATTAACAGACTTTGTCACTCGAAAGAAGCTTTCGCGTTCAGGTCTTCCATACGACCCCCCAACGACCGAAGCATTCTCCGCCTTCTGCGCTGAAATCATCACGGAAGCGGGTCTCACACCTCCGCTGAGGGCGATACCCGAATCACTGTTTAGTGACCACAAAAGCGTCGAATTAAAAACATCCATCGGAATTATTCGCGCCGAAAATTTAATTATTGCCACGAACCCCTACCAAAGAGTGGTCCCGCAGTGGACCTGGGATCTCATAGGTCACCAAGCAGGTCTCCTGGAACATGCCCTTGACGTCAACCTGCCAGGCATGTCTGATCTGAGTGGCCAAAGCATCGCAATTATTGGTGGTGGACTAACTGGCGCACATTTAGCTCGCAATGCAGCCTTGAAAGGCGCTGCAGTGACGATAATCGCTCGCCGCCCTTTGCAAATACGAGACTTCGATACTGAACCGGGTTGGCTGGGCCCAAAGTACCTCACCAAATATCATGCCGAAGCGGATGCAGATCGACGAATACAGACAGCAAAGGCTGCTCGCAACGGCGGATCTATTCCAGCTTGGATGCATGACTCGCTGACCGCACCCATAAATGAAGGTTCAATCGAAATTCTCGATTCGACCGAGGTCATATCTGCCCGCACCGCTTCTCCAAAAGGTTGCGTACTAAATCTGAACACCGATGAAACGGCCTATAGCGACCAGGTGTGGCTAGCTACCGGAACTCAAAGCACCCTCCACTCCATGAGATGGCTTCAACCGATTCTCGAAGACATTCCAATTATCGATGGGTTCCCTCTCGTCGACCAATCATTACGACTAGGCCCTCACCCCATTTTCGTGATGGGTCGCAGTGCCACCTTCGCTCTCGGTCCAGCTGCCGGAAATCTCTGGGGAGCACGTCATGCAGCCCGACGAATAACTACAGCCATCACCGGACTCGAACTTGGACCCGATGGCAGCGCTCATAGTTCCAGACAAAAAAACATCACATCATAAAGCATCGACTTTCGATTTAGGAGAAACCATGAACACCTTCACTCTTGACCCAATGGGGACCACTGTGGTTGGAGAAAACAGCATTGCAAATTTGGCTCAACAGGTTCAGTCCCATGGAAGCCGAGCTTTCCTAGTCAGTGATGCAGGGGTCGAGGCTGCTGGGGTTTTAGACACGGTCGTCAAAGCCCTAGAAGCACAAAATATTGAGTGGGCAGCCTTTACCCATGTCGACCCAAACCCGACTGACAACAACGTAAAAGCCGGAGTGCAGGCCCTTGAAGCGTTCGGCATGGAAGGCACGGTAATAGTGCTCGTAGGCGGAGGCTCGGTGATGGATTGCGGCAAATACATAGCCATGGCAGCTCCGTCAGGAATCGACGATGTCTCGCTCGCTTTTTCTCCGGACCTTGATGAGGCCGACAAGATTGACTTCGGCACTCTGGCGCCTGCAGCACGTGCAACTAAATCATGTGTGCCAACAATTGCGGTCCCGACAACTTCGGGCACAGCGTCGGAAACTAACGGCGGAGGCTTGATCACCCGCACTGAGGATCACCGGAAACTGACCTTCGCCCATCCAGAGATTCAACCGCGCGCTGTCGTGTTAGATCCCGCTCTCACAGTTGGCTTACCGCCAGGAGCCACTGCAGCATGTGGAATGGACGTACTCACTCACGCAATCGAGGCGTACACCTCCACATCCGCAAATCCTTATTCGGATGGTCTGGCACTCCACGCCATCCGCCTCACAAGCAGGTGGCTACCTACAGCTGTTATCGACGGAAGCAACATAGAAGCAAGATCAGCAATGCAAGTCGCTTCTCATCTAGCCGGGCGAGCGTTCTCCTCAGGCCCTCTTCTCGGCCTCGTCCATGCCACAGGCCACCCAATCTCCGGAACTTTCGGTGTGGCTCACGGCCAAACATTGGCCACCATGTTGCCCCACGTAATGCGTTACAACCTCGAAGTCGTCAACGAGCGGTACGGAGACATCGGGTCAGCACTCGGCGTCAAATCTGATCCATTAGAAGCAATCAAAGCCGTTGAAGAATTATCGGCAATTGTTGGGACAGATCGAAGTCTCGCGGATCTCGGGGCAACCAAAAATGACCTTGAGCATCTGACGACCGACGCCCTTCGCGACCTAATCATCCTCAATACGCCCCGTTATCCATCTCGTGATGATGTTCGGGAACTGTACGAATCAGCACTATGACATCGAGCGCTCCCTAGCTAAGCCATGGTTACTTAGTCGATTAAGGCCCATGTGATACCTCTGGTTTCAAACGAACCAGAGACCGCCTAGCCCAATCATTTATTTCTCTACGTGGGCGATACTGGATTCGAACCAGTGACCTCTGCCGTGTGAAGGCAGCGCTCTAACCAACTGAGCCAATCGCCCGGAAGCGGTCACGATAGCTGCTGGTTTATGGCGCCAGCATTGCTGAGAGAAGAAAAAGATGGGCCTTCACTGCACAATTGGGCAGAATCAGGCCCGAAAACTACAAAAGCCGCCCGCTGGGGCGACGTGGAAATAAAAGTTAGCACACCTAAATTTTCATTTCAAGTCATTTACATATGTTTGTTTGTAAATTTCAATCAATTTCAATCACAGTTTTTTGCCTGTGGATAAGCTTCCTTTACTCAAATAAGGCTAGATTCTTGCCCCATGACTAGCCCCTCTTATGATTGGATCGCCCATCACGCAGCAGTACGTGGTGACAAACTCGCAGTTCACGACCTCGATAGTGGACGAACGTTCACTTACAGCGAAATGAACGAACGGACCAGCCGTCTGGCATCTGCTTTACGTGAAGCCTTCTCCATAAACCGTGGTGATCGAGTTGCAGTCCTAGCTGAAAACGACAGCAACTTTTTCGAGGTCCAATTCGCCTGCTGGAAACTCGGAGCAGTTTTTGTTCCGTTGAATTGGCGCCTATCAATCCCCGAACTCGAATACATCGTTGGCGACGCCGACCCTGATGTCATCATCCACGACGACGCGTTCGCCGACAACGCCACGAAACTGGCTGAGCTTTGCCAAATCGGACACCGCATCAGTTGGGGTTCAGACACTCAAGAAGCAGCTAGTTACGAAGAGGTGTTAACCAGCCATGAACCCCTCGTTGGGAGTGAAAGCTGCACCCACGACGACACATTGACGATCATGTACACCTCCGGCACAACTGGTCGCCCCAAAGGAGCGATCATCACTCAAGGAATGACCTTCTGGAATGCCGTGAACTGCGTCGAGTACTACGGCTGCGCAGAGTCAATGATCAACCTGGCGTTCCTGCCCCTATTCCATACCGGCGGACTAAACGTTTTCGCCAACCCCACATTCCATTTCGGTGGAACGAACCTGGTGATGAAGACCTTCGAACCAGCAGAAGCGTTGCGACTACTCAGTGACCCCGAAGTGGCCGTATCGCACACCATTGGAGTACCCGCCAACTGGCTGTTCATGAGTCAACTACCAGAATTCGAGAACTCGTCATTCCCGACAATGATCGCTCCCGCTGTGGGCGGCTCCCCCACTCCTGTTCCCCTTATAGAAGCATGGGCCGAGAAGGGTATGCCTCTGCAACAGGCATACGGAATGACAGAGACAAGCCCTCTCGTTCTGGCTCTACCCGCTGACAAGTGCACCTCAAAGATCGGGTCAGCAGGGGTTCCCGGAATGCACACACAAGTACGCATCGTGACCGAGGATGGCCGCGAAGCCGATGTGGGCGAAACAGGTGAACTTTGGTGCAAAGGACCAAATATCACCCCTGGTTATTGGAATTGGCCAGAAGCAACCGAAGAGTCCTTCGAAGACGGGTGGCTCAAGACCGGCGACGCCGCACGCCAAGACGAAGATGGTTTCTATTACATCGTCGATCGCTGGAAAGACATGTACATATCGGGCGGCGAGAACGTATATCCCGCCGAGGTTGAAAGTGTCATCTACCAACTCCCCCAGATAGGCGAAGTGTCCGTCATAGGTATTCCCGACGAAAAATGGGTTGAAGTGGGACGCGCAATAGTGGTGATTAAAGACGGGGAAGATGTATCTGAGAAAGAGATCATCAATCATTGCCGACAAAACTTGGCTCGCTACAAAGTCCCACAGTCAGTTATCTTCATCGACGAAATCCCCCACAACGCCACCGGCAAGGTCCTCAAACGAGAGTTACGTGACCTTCACGGACAGCCATAGAACGAGTGATGCCTAATCCGGGGGGACCATTAGCAGGAATACGGGTACTTGATGCTGCGGGGATGATCGCTGCGCCAAGTGCGTGCGCAATGATGGCTGACTTAGGGGCTGACGTCATAAAACTTGAACCCCCACAAGGGGACCTGTTGAGGGGGTTAGTCGCCTTAGAAGACGGTCCGGATCCTTGGTGGGAGTTAGATAACCGAGGGAAACGAGGGATCGTCGTTGACTTGGCAACAGAAAAAGGAATTCAGGTCGCACACAAAATTGCTGAGTCATGCGATGTGTTTGTCACCAATCTGACAACCGAACGCCAGTCTAAGTTCGAGCTAAGAGCTTCAGATTTAAGAACTAATCACCCAGAACTAATCCATGTGACTCTTACCGGTTACGGAAATAGCGGCCCAGACAAAGATCGGCTGGGCTTCGATTACACCGCTTTTTTTAGTCGCGGCGGTGTGATCAACACAATGGGCGAACCAGGCCAAACGCCACCAGCAGGTCGCCCTGGCCAAGGAGATCACACAACTTCTTTGGCAATCCTTTCATCAATATTGCTGGCTCTTCGAGAACGTGATCTGACCGGTGAAGGGCAAGACATATCGGTCGCACTGATGCATACCGCTATGTGGACCATGAGTTCAGATCTGTCAGTAGGACTTGCCGGTGGAGATGTCCCTGGTCCGATTATGAGGATTGAAACACCATCCCCGTTAGTTGGGAGGTTCCGTTGCGCTGATGATCGGTGGATCATGTTGACGATGCCAGCGGATCGCTATTGGGAATCATTCTGTGCAGCAATGGGGCAACTCGACTGGTTAGAAGACCCAAGATTTACTGACCCCGACAGCCGCGTCGACCACGGGCCTGAGTTGATGATTCTGTGTGATGAGATCTTCGCTTCCCACGATTCCGATATTTGGGCTGAGCGCCTAGACGCCGCCGGAATGGTGTGGGGTCTCATACAAAACCTTGAGGAGGTCATCAATGATCCCCAGGCAGAAGCGCTGCAAGCATTCGAACAAGTCCCCGGCGCAAGTCGCCCCTTTCGGACTGTTTCTCCACCGTTTGCTCTGAAAGGGTCTGAAATGTCAGTGAAGGGTCCAGCCCCATCACACGGTCAACATACCGATGAGATTCTTTCCGAAGCTGGCCTCGAAGAACAAGAGATACACCAGTTGTTTACAGAAAAGATTGTTTTTTAGACACACCTAGTCGCCGATCGACTCCACGCAATAATGTTTATTCGCTTCTTGAGGGTCTGGGATTCGGTAGGAATTCGGGTGTAGCGCATACTGCCGGCAATAAGAACTTTCTATGGGTCCCGGTGGTTCAGCCACGATACGCAACGCACCAGCTTCACCGCAGTCGAATGGTCTAGTGATCTCACCGTTTTCTGACTGAGCGAGACATTCTTGTGCGGGCATTTGTCTAGGAGCGCCACCCGTCGCAAACGCCGAGAACACAAATATTGTGACTCCAATCGCCGCTATAAGCAGCCAAGGAATTGACCGCAAAATCAAAGCGACTATGGGACTTCGCACTTCGAACCCCTGATGTTCGAAGTCATCAAGATCGAACTCGTCTTCAGACCACTGTTCGTCCCAACTTTCCTGCTCAGCATCCTCAATTCTGTTTTTCTGGTTGCGTTCCTTGTCGTAGGCCTTTCTGAGTTCTTCCGAACCAAGAACTCGCCAAGCTTCGTTGATCTCGTGCATCCGAATTTCTGCCCACCGGATTTCTTCTGCTGACGCGCCGATCATGGCATCTGGGTGGTGAGTTCGGGCAGCAGCAACCCACGCTTGCCGAATGGCTTCGTATTCCGAACGTGGGTCTACCCCGAGCGTTTCATAATGGTCAATCGGCACGATTAAAGACTCTCCACAAGGGAACCTACCGCTATGGGACTACCGTAATGTCGTGGAAGAGTTGCAATGTCCTGCTTGCGGTGAAACTGAAGATCTGCTCGGCCAACAAAAAGGCGACATGATCGAAGTGACCTGCCAAAGTTGCACCCAGCATTGGGAACGTAACCCAAACGCAATTCCGACATGTGACCGCTGCAACGGTGACGACATGGAAGGAGCGGTCAAAGCTATCGTCGAAAAATCTCGGGGTAGCCAATTGTCCATTGTTGCTACTCAAGTCGTCTATCTGTGCAAGGTGTGCGACGAAACTATCCTCGCGTCCTATCTCATCGGCAGAAGCCCTTTGATGCCCGATCAGCTACCCACCGATTAGCCGATAACGCAGATCTCAACTAGTTCCGTCACTCAGCCACTCTTGTTCAGCTAACACTCTTTCGAGGGTGAGATGATCTTTTTCGTTTTGGATCCTTTGCAGGTAGAACTCGTTTTCGAATAACGCTAGTAACGCCCCATCGCTTCGCGAAAGAACTGTTGCTCCGGGGAGTCTTCTTAATTCCTCAGCTGATTCGGTATCAGTGCGTCGCGCTACCGAAAACGGCGCATTGGTTAGTTCGACCGGGGCACCGAACTCATTTTCTAGTCTGTGTACAGCTACCTCAAATTGCATCAGACCTACTGCGGCTAATACCGGTTCTACGTCACCCATCTCCTCGTCGCGTAGAACTTGTATGACGCCCTCTTCGTCTAACTGGACTAGCCCGCGACGAAACTGTTTAAAACGATTCGTGTCAGTTACACGGATCCTTCGAAAAATTTCTGGTGCGAACGACGGAATCTGCGGGAACTCGACCGCTGTGTCGGCATACAAAGTGTCGCCTACACGCACATCGCTGGCATTGACCAGAGCGACCACATCCCCCGGCCAAGCTTCTTCCACGGTCGAACGGTCAGAACCAAACATGGTGTGGGCGTATTTGGTGGCAAATGGGCGGTCTGTTCTGCTTTGGGTGACGTTCATCCCTCGCTCGAAGTGCCCTGAACACACCCGGACATAAGCTATTCGGTCACGATGAGCTCTATCTGTATTCGCTTGCACTTTGAATGCGAACGCTGAAAATGGGGCGTCAATCTGTCTCGGAGCATTATTTTTGTCGTATCTAGGCGCTGGTGAAGGTGCAAGGTCGACAACCGCGTCGAGCAACAGCCGTACTCCAAAATTGGTGAGTGCCGATCCGAAGAACACGGGAGTTACTTCACCAGCGAGGAATCCTTTGAGGTCTACTTCGGTTCCAAGTGCCTCCAGTAGCTCTAGTTCCTCGCTGGCTTCTTCCCATCCGTTAATCGCAGGGTCAACTTCATCGATAGGTGACAGTTGTTCTTCGGATTCAGTTGCCCCGTGTGCTGTTCGGTCGTATTTCACGAACGTGTTCGAGCTGCGATCAACGATTCCTTTCAGGTCTCCGGGCACGCCAACCGGCCAAGACATGGGGGTCGGCAACAATTGCAACATATTTTCAATTTCATCTACGAGTTCAAGAGGGGGTCGGCCAGGCCGGTCGCATTTATTGACAAAGGTAAGGATCGGAACTTCACGTTGCCGACAAACTTCGAACAGTTTCAGAGTCTGGGACTCAATACCTTTGGATCCGTCAAGAACCATTACCGCAGCATCAGTAGCTGCAAGGACTCGATAGGTATCTTCGCTGAAGTCGCGGTGCCCTGGTGTGTCTAAGAGGTTCAACACTCGGTCTCGATAGTCGAATTGCAACGCTGTGGAGGTAATCGATATGCCTCTTTGTTGTTCCAGTTCCATCCAGTCAGATGTCGCCGACTTGCGTCCCGATCGAGCCTTCACTGAACCTGCTTCTGCGATTTGGCCTGAGTACAGCAAGAATTTTTCTGTGAGAGTGGTTTTGCCCGCGTCAGGGTGGCTGATTATCGCGAACGTTCTTCGCCTATCTGCTTCTGCGGCTATCTGTTCCTTTGACGACACAAGCTTGAGGGTAGAAGCACCTCAGCCCGCTACCACCATCATTGAATGCGATATGTGCTAGAAGCAGTTGAGGAAACATCCTTTCAGAGAGCCTTTCGAGAGTGGGAGTGACAGATGAAGCTGGCAACAGGAGCCGGGTATTGGGCTGCAGGTCCCCCGTCGGATGCTCAAGAAACGATCCTCGAGGCAGAGGCTCTTGGCTTTCATAGCTTCTGGACCGCGGAAGCCTATGGGAGTGATGCTCTTACTCCTTTAGCTTGGTGGGGTAGCCGAACTGAAAATATTCAACTCGGAACAGGCATCGTCCAGATGTCCGCCCGAACGCCGGCTGCTACAGCAATGGCAGCAATCACCATGGACCATCTCACCAATGGTCGGTTCATACTGGGCCTCGGCGTCAGCGGGCCACAAGTCGTTGAAGGTTGGTACGGTCAGCCCTATCCGAAGCCTCTAGCTCGAACTCGTGAATACGTGCACATCATTCGAGAAATCTGCGAGCGAGAGAAACCGGTTTCCTACGTCGGAGATCATTACCAAATGCCGTTCCCAGGTGGTTTGGAATTAGGGAAACCGCTGAAGTCGACGGTGCATCCCCTGCGGCAACACATTCCAATCTATTTAGGTGCCGAAGGACCCAAAAACGTCGCCCTGTCAGCGGAACTCTGCGATGGTTGGCTTCCCCTGTTCTTTGCACCAAAAGACAACCAGTTCTACGCGGACGCCTTAAACGACGGTTTCAGCAAGGCCGGTAAAACACGAATCGGTTCTGACGGAAGAATCCCTGAAGAAAACGACTTCGAAGTTGTGTGCCCCGTTTCAATTGTTCCTGATGCTGATGTTGAGCGAGCCGCTGACAAGGTGCGCCCAATGCTGGCTCTCTACATGGGCGGCATGGGCGCTAAAGGAGCCAACTTCCACTACGACGTGTTTTGTCGCATGGGTTATCAAGACGTAGCAGACCACGTACAAGACTGTTACTTAAACGGCCGCAAAGATGAAGCAGCTGCCTCTATCCCGTTATCACTCGTCGAAGAGATCGCTTTGGTTGGACCGATTGACAAGATCGCAGACGACCTGCAGCGTTGGAAGGATACGGTGGTGACCACTCTTCAAGTCAGCGGCCCTATCCCGCTGCTCCGCACTATCGCTGAGGTGGTAAACCAATGAATTCAGTTGACCCTCGTACTCCGGTGTTAGTTGGCACAGGCCAACTCAAGCAACGTCCCGATAACCCGTTGGATGCTTTGGAGCCACTAGCGATGATGCGGGTAGCTCTTGAAGCCGCAGCTGACGACGCCGGCGCTCGATCCTTGCTAGACAAAGCCACTGATACTTGGGTGGTTAAAGGGGCATGGCCATATCCCGACCCGGCAGCCCTTCTAAGCGAGGCATTCGGTAACAACAGTCGAACCGGAATCTCCACTGACGGCGGGAACACCCCGCAATCGCTTGTGAATAAGGCTTCGATGCGGATTCAAAGTGGCGAAGCTGACATCGTTCTCATCGCCGGCGCTGAGGGAATCTGGAGTCGAAGACGAGCTAAACGCGCCGGTGAACGGATCCCATACACAGATCAAGCTGGGGTCGAACCCGACGAAATTTTGGGTAAAGACGTGACGATGAGCCATCCCGTGGAACTCGAGCGCGGTTTCGCGATGCCTATCAACTTTTATCCGATCTTCGAATCCGCTTTTCGGGCGTCCCGAGGCGAGACCATCGACGAGCATCGAGATCGTGTCAGCAAACTTTGGGAAACGTTTAATCGCGTAGCTTGCGAGAACCCTTATTCGTGGGTTCAAAACCCTATGACCGCTGAAGAGATCAGAGACCCTGGAACTTCTAACCGCCTTGTTGGGTTTCCTTACACCAAGGCAATGAACTCCAATTGGGACCTGGATCAAGCAGCGGCACTTATTGTGTGCTCAGCTGAGGCGGCTGAAGCTGCTGGTGTTCCTCGCGACCGTTGGTTATTTCCACATTCGGGTACAGATGGGGCAGACACAAACTTCGTTTCCAATCGAGCCGACCTCCATTCTTCACCAGCTATCCGGGTGGCAGGGAGGAAGGCCATGGCCCTGGCGGGCGTAACGCCCGACGACATCGACCACATCGATTTATACAGCTGCTTTCCATCAGCTGTGCAAATAGCTGCCACCGAAATGGAACTGGGACTAGACCGGCAGCTAACTCAAACAGGCGGTCTGACATTTGCGGGCGGCCCTCTCAACAATTACGTCACGCATTCAATTGCGACTATGGCCAACGTGTTGAGAGAAGATGCTGGCACCACCGGTTTGTGCTCAGCGAACGGCGGCTACATAACCAAACACGCATTTGGCTTGTACAGCACCAACCCTCCCAGCAACGGCTTCCAGCACGAGGACTGTCAAGTCGAGATCGATGCTTTCCCAAGCGTTGATTTGGATGCTGAACACGTTGGTAGCGGCACAATTGAGGCCTACACAGTCATGCACGGAGCTGACGGCCCCGAGCGTGGTTTGGCATCAGTGCGTACCCCTAAGGGAAGACAGTGGGCAGGTACCAGCGACCTACCACTTATGGAGTCGATGATGACCGAAGAACATGTAGGACGTTCAGTCGAAGTGCTTCCTGATTTCTCTTTCGAACTGGTTTAAGCCTGTCTCGATAATGGCCGACCATCGGGTCCACCACTACGGCTGAGAACCTTTCTAGCCTCAGGCTGGTGAGAGTCGCTTTGATAGAGCTGGGAAGCACCGCTTGCCGGCTCACCATCAACACAGGTGATGAAGTTGATCGAAGAAGCCATCACCTACATCTTGGCGCCTCCGTCAGTTCAAACGGTTCGTTCACCCAAAACGATATTTCAGCAGCAACGCGGCTAACCCAAGAATTCATGACCGCTGCCAAGGCCCACAATTGCCAAAGAGTTGTCGCCGTAGCTACTGAGTCTTTCCGTTTGGCGGCTAATGGTGCTGCGGTCGCCTCCCATATAGAAAGAGAATCTGGCTGCCAGATCAAACTGTTGCTTCCCGAAGAAGAAAATGGCCTTATCTGGAGGGCTGCAGCTGATCGCTTCCCACACCTTGATGCTCTAACCACCATTGCTCTGACTGGCGGGAGCTTAGGAGTTGCAAGCGGCAGGCTTGGAAGTAGAGGCCCGGAACATAATTTGAGTTGTCCCCTAGGTACTAGCGTTCTCGCGCCGAGAGCTTCGACCGGCGGCTTCATAGAAACTTCTACAAGAGTTCGACTTGAACACCACATTAACGAAAGCCTGAAACCTGTCTCAGCGGCGATCAACCAGGCCGAAAACTCGTCGGTTGTTCTTGTCGGCGGAATGCCACTGGCTTTGACCAAGCTGATACACACAGTTCGCAGGTCAGAGGTGCCAGAAAGCCTTGATGGCCTATCGATTAATTGTTCCGATCTTGGTCATCTAATCAAAACCTTCTCGGAGCTGTCGACTCAGGGTCGATTAGCCCTACCGGGCATGGACTCTCAGAGATGTGAATTAATGCCTTTGGGCGCGACAATCCTGCGACAGTCCATGAGATCTCTAGGAGTGCACAGCGCTGTTGTCTCAACCTCGGGGATGAAAGACGCATTGTTTGCGAGGCTGATAGCCGAACCTAAAGCTGCCTAGAGGGCCTGAGTTCCCCTCAGGTACCGAGAAACCTTTATGTACCAAAAAAGAATTCCGGTGCTATCGTTAGCTTCGTGAACGGATCGCTACGCGGACTACTCCTTCTTACATAGGCGAGGGCTACACATAGAGGCCCTCGCCATAACCTCCTGTGCCGCAAGGCCGGGGGGTTCTTCTGCTTTTCGGGGCGGTTGACGGTGAGAAGAACAGATCGGGACGAGACAACACACATAGGGAGGAATAACTCATGGCAGATGTGAAGGGCATAAGCAAACAGCAGCCCAGTTCGATGCCTTTTGGCAAGTACATCCACTACCCATACGCGCCAGAGCTATCGGATCGTACATGGCCAAGCAAAGTAACGAGCGAAGCTCCCTTGTGGTGCTCAGTTGATCTACGAGACGGCAATCAGGCACTGATAGACCCCATGGATGTTCCACGCAAGAAACAGATGTTTGAAGCCTTAGTAGAGATGGGTTTCAAAGAAATTGAAGTCGGTTTTCCATCCGCTTCCGCTCCAGATTTCGATTTCTGCAGGATGTTGATCGAAGACGGATTAGTTCCAGATGACGTATGGATCCAAGTGCTTACTCAAAGTCGGCCAGAGCTCATTGAACGAACATATGAAGCTATCGCAGGTGCCGAAAATGCGATCGTTCACTTATACAACCCCACTTCCACCCTTCAACGACGAGTTGTTTATGGCCTTGATCTAGATGGAATTGTTGATATTGCCCTTACCGGAACCCGTCAATGCAGAGAACTTCGCGAGAAGGCGAGCGGTTCGAATATTCGTTTTGAGTACTCACCAGAATCTTTCACAGGGACCGAAATAGATTTCGCTGTTGACATATGTGAGCAAGTGTCAGCCGAATGGGGTGCCACCGCACAAGATCCAATCATTTTGAATTTGCCAGCAACAGTGGAGATGTCGACTGCAAATCTTTATGGAGACCTGATCGAGTTCTTCCATCGCAACGTGGCGAACCGTGAGGCCATAGTTCTATCGCTTCACCCGCACAATGACAGAGGGTGCGGAGTAGCAGCGGCAGAATTCGGAGTCATGGCGGGAGCTGATCGCGTCGAAGGAACCTTGTTCGGTAATGGCGAAAGAACCGGCAACGTTGACATTGTGACCTTGGCCATGAATCTATTCAGTCAAGGCGTGGACCCTGAACTCGATATCAGCCACATCGACCACATCCGCCGGATCACTGAATACTGCAACCAGTTACCAGTTCACCCACGTCACCCTTATGGTGGAGATTTGGTGTACACCGCTTTTTCTGGAAGTCACCAAGACGCCATCAAAAAAGGATTTGAAGCACTCTCAGACGATTACGAAGTATGGGAAGTTCCCTATTTACCTATAGATCCCGCTCATGTCGGACGCACCTACCAAGACGTCATTCGCGTCAATAGCCAGTCAGGCAAAGGCGGAGTTGCTTATGTGATGAAGAACAACTTTGGATTGGACTTACCTCGACGACTCCAGATCGAATTCAGTCAGGTCATTCAGTCGATCACAGACGAAGGAGGCGAGATTGTCCCCGAGACCATCAAGAAAACCTTCGACGAAACTTACCTTCACACAACTCAGCCATTCGCGTACCTAGGCCACAAGAGCAACTTTGACTCTGAATCTTCAGACCTGTCGACGGTAACCGCAACCCTGAATGTCTCAGGAGAAGAAACAACGATCACTGGTGAAGGCAACGGACCTCTTTCAGCATTTAAGAGTGCTCTTGCGGAGGGGTGCGGCTTGGACCTCACCCTCGTTGACTACCAAGAGCATGCGGTAGGAACTGGAGCTGATGCGGCCGCAGCTGCCTACGTCGAAATCGAAGCAGCCGATCGGAGTGTTCATTGGGGCGTAGGCCTGCATCCCAACATCGTTACGGCGAGTTTTCATGCACTTCTTTCAGCAATTAATCGGTCCGCGAATAACTGAGCGCGCCCACTAGTAGCTGAACTTCGATCAGAATAATTAAGTGGCGCTTTCTAGCTTTGCCGACGGATCGTTATTCGGTACCCGTTTTGGGGCCGCTTCTCCGCGTGTAGTGGCATTACACGGGTGGGGCCGCTCTCATCAAGATTTCGCTTCCAGCTTGGAGGGTCTTGATGCAGTCAGCATCGATCTTCCTGGTTTCGGAGTATCACCACCACCCACTGAGGTGGGCGGAGCTGCGATGTACGCGGAGCTTGTCGGTCCAATTCTTGACATTTGCGATACGCCAGTGGTTTTGGTGGGACATAGCTTTGGAGGACGGGTCGCCGTTCATTTAGCGGAGCAAAGACCCGCTGCTGTTGGGGGACTCGTTCTGGCTGGAGTGCCCCTTCTTCACCGAGCACATCGTCGCGGTCGACCAGCATTGCGTTTTCGTTTTGGTCGTCTGATGCACAAATGGGGGCTGGTCAACGACCAGGTGTTGGAGGGGTTGCGAGATAAATATGGGAGCGCAGACTACCGAGCAGCTTCAGGGGTCATGCGCGATATTTTGGTGACGGTAGTCAACGAGTCTTATGAGCAGCAGCTGCGTTCTATATCAGCGCCAGTTGATCTTCTGTGGGGCGATGGCGACGAAGCGGCTCCCCCAGAGATCGCCGCTCGAGCTGAAGCGTTATTGGCTGACGCTAGGTTGACGCTCCTCGGCGGTATAGATCACTTCGTTCCGACTACCGCTCCAACCGCTTTACGCGAAGCAATCGATCGACGTTTGGGGGCTCTGTCATGACCGCAACAGATCTGTGTTTGGCAGCCTGTCTATTCAGCTCATTGCTGTCGGCCATACGATGGCTTCGCGTCGCTCAACGCGAACATTATCTTGCTCTCTCCGCGTCACGTTTCGCTGCTAGATGGTGGAGGTTAGGTGTCCTCAACCCGTTATTGATGTTGACAGCGATGACCGGTGCTGTGATGACCATTTGGTTTTCTGGTGCCTGCATCATCACCGCGACAGTGTTGGCTCTAGGCCCACTTGGTTTGACACTTAAGGGTCGAACGAGTGCTCTAGCGTGGACACGTCGACTTCGCACAGTAGCCAGTGTCACGACACTCCTAATCTGTGTCCTGTTTTTGGCGGTACGACAGTTGGAAGCCAACTCAGTGGCTTATGGCTTCATCGCGATTTGTGTTCCAATCTTTATCGATGTTGCTTTAGCTCTCTTAAAGCCGATCGAACAAAAATTTGCCCGACGCTACGTCGCACAGGCTGCAAACACGCTGGAGCGAATTAACCCTATTCGGGTGGCTATCACTGGTTCTTATGGAAAGACGACCATTAAGGGCTACGTCCGTCACCTTTTATCTGAAAGCCACAGCGTTGTGGCCAGCCCAGCAAGCTTCAACAACAGCGCTGGGCTTTCCCGAGCCGTCAATGAACACCTCCATAGCGGAACAGATATTTTTGTCGCTGAAATGGGGACCTACGGCCCAGGCGAAATAGCTGATTTGGTCAGCTGGGTAAGACCATCGATCTCTGTCTTATCGGCGATCGGCCCCGTACATCTAGAGCGTTTCGGGGATCTCGATACAATCGTCTCCTCAAAAAGCGAGATCTTTGCAACGAGCAAAACTGCGATCATCAACATCGACGCCTATGGGCTGATCGCCGAAGCTGACCGCCTTCAGGCTTCCGGAATCAACGTCTTAAAGTGCTCAGAAAAAGATCCGACAGCGGACGTCTTTGTGCACTCCGAAGAGGGCTTGACAGTCACGGTTGCAAGCCATCAGATAGTTAAGAACTTAACCATCGACGCCGCACCAACAAATGTCGCTTGCGCAGTTGCGGTTGCGGTTTCGTTAAACACCCCAGAAGAAACCATCGCTCACCGGCTCGCTACATTGCCAGGCGCCGATCATCGCCGCCAAGTAACCGTTAGCGAGTCCGGCGTAACAATCATCGATGACACCTACAACAGCAATCCAGCAGGTGCAGCAGCAGCGTTAGAAACACTGACCGGCCTCGATGCCAACCGCAAGGCCGTGGTGACCCCTGGAATGGTCGAACTCGGAAATCGACAGAATCCTGAAAATAGACGATTCGGAGTCGACGCCAGCCTCATCGCCGACGACCTCCTGATAGTCGGACGAACAAATAGAAGTGCTCTGATAAATGGTTCAAGAGATGGCACTGCCCGCGTTCATCTCTTACCCAACCGCGACGAAGCCATCAGATGGGTCCGCGACAACCTCAAACCAGGCGACGCTGTCCTCTACGAGAACGATTTACCAGATCACTACGCGTAAGCGGAAGCCTCAACAAGAATCTGCTGGTGACACCCACCCGGACACTATCTGCGGTTTCATAGGAGGTAATGAACCGTCCAGCAGTCTGCTTCGGCAGCCCTTCACCCGAACACGACATCTCGATCCTGACAGGTTTACAGGCTGTACGAGCCTTGTCCGACGCCGGTAACGACGTAGTAGCTCTGTACTGGTCCAAAACCGGGAACTGGTTCCAAGTCCCTGCTGACATCGAACCAAACGAATTCGCTGATGGCTTGCCAAGATCAGCACAGCCGGTATCAATTCAGATAGGCGAGAACGGTGGCTTCTATAAGGCTGGAAAACGCGGCAAACAAAGCCCAATCGATATTTCAGCCGTAGTGGTCTGTTGTCATGGAGGACCAGGCGAAGACGGCAGCCTCCAAGCAATGTTCGATTTAGCTGGCATCAACTACACCGGCCCAAGTCAACAAGGCGCAGCTATAGGAATGGACAAGCTGGCGTTTTCAGGAACTATGGAGGCTGCGGGGATACCAAGTTTGCCGCTACACCTCGTCACCGACGATCTAACCCTTAACGAACCCGGACCTTTCATAATCAAACCAAGGTTTGGTGGGTCTTCTATAGGTATCGAAGTGGTTGATGATCTCGCTACTGCCAAAGCTCTGGTAAAGACTCAACCCCTTCTTCGATTGGGTGCCGTCGCACAGAGATACCTAAGCGATGCAGTCGACCTCAACATCTCAGTGCGAACCTACCCAACCACTACTCTGAGCGCAGTAGAACGGCCACTTCGTCCAGAAGATGGTGGGATCTACAGCTACGCCGACAAATACCTCACCGGCAGCGAGGGGATGGCCAGCGCGCCACGAGAACTCCCCGCCGACCTACCCCCCGACATTGAGGGAAAACTCAGAACTATCGCTGACCAAGTAGTCCAATTAGCGATGGTGCGTTCGGTGGCACGGATCGACTTTCTCTGGAACGCCGACGGGCTATGGATCAACGAAATCAACACAATCCCAGGTTCTTTAAGTTGGTACTTCTGGGCTCACGAAGGTGTCCCCTTTGGTCAGTTGCTCACTGAACTCATCCAAGAAGCGTGCGAAAATCCTGCAGCGAGATTTCAAACTGATGGCGCTGATGGGACCGCTCTGCGCGACGTCGGCGCCATTTCACACAAGCTGGCCTAATGAGAGGCCGTCTGATCATTTGGCTGCTCCCCCTACTCGTATCGTCTTGTTCTTATGGGACGAACACGTCTAACGAAGGCCAGCAATTCACCAGCAGCCTCACCAAACAAGAACGGGCTTGCGTGCAAGACCGACTTCTCACGGGCTGGGAACTCAACCTCACCTCCCTCACCAACGACCTAAGCCCCGATGAGGAAATCGCAGTCGACATGGCAACCGAGTTGTGTCGGTTAACCCCAAGCGATCAACCCACCCGACTACAAACCGACAACGAGAAGCCACAAGTACCAGAAGAGCTATTACAGGCCCCTTCTGCCTTTGACCCAACAGACGCCCCGCCAGGCAAGGACTCACTCTTAGACGAGTACTGGCGAGAATGCGGGCTAGGAGACGCTAAAGCCTGCGACAACCTCTTCTACTCCGCGCCCCGCGGAAGCGAATACGAACAATTCGCTTTCAGCTGCGGGGGTCGACGCAACATGGACTGCTCTCTACTTCTCGGAATCGATCAGCCCAACGGAGACCTAAGCCCTCTTACCCCACCACCAGGTGAAGACGAAGAGCTAGACAAACTATGGGCTAATTGTGCTGATGGCAGTACTTCGTCCTGCGGCGAACTGCGACTCACCGCTACCAGCGGCTCCCTCTACTCTCAATTTGGAACAAGCTGCGGGGCCCGAGGAACCACCTACTGCACTTTGATTCTCGAATACGACGGTGAACCACCATCGCTTAATGAGTTGAACCCAAGCATGGAGCCACCTGGCGAAGACGAACTACTCGACCAACTATGGGTATTGTGCGGCAACCAAGACGCCCGATCCTGCAAAGACCTAGCCAAATACGGCCCCGCCGACAGCATCTACATAAAGTTCGGCATCTCCTGCGGGGGTAGATCCGTGGCGCCATGCGCTCGCCTATTCGCTGACTTAACTTCTGAGAGCCCCTAGTCAGCAATCAGCGCCGCACGAAGAAACTCAATGGTTTCTCGTCGTGCTCTCACAAGCGAGCGCAAATCAGGTTCCAAGCCAAGTGCTCTCATCACTTCTGGCTCTGTAGCTACTCCAACCACAGCCGAATACACGGCAAGCAACAACATTCGAGGCTCATGGCGCCGAAAACGCCCAGCAACCATTTCAGTCTCTACGAACCGCACAGCCTCGCTAAGCATGACGCTCATAGCCGACGCCAACTCCCCCGAAGCGTCTCCTCCTTGTCGCGAAACCACACGAACAAGACCAAGCACCTCTGGGCGGCGCGCTGCCAATGAAAACGTTGCGCGAACCAGATCTTCGATGCGTTGAAAACCACGAGCTTGCGGGTTCGCTGCACCAGATAAAGCCGAACCAAGTTCATGCACCGCAAGCTCAATCGTCGAAGTCAACAAGTGCTCTTTAGAAGAGAAGTGGTACAGAATTGCTTGTTTGGTGATTCCCAGATCAGACGCCAAATCATCCAGTGAGGTCGAGTCGTAGCCTCGCAAACCAAATGCAGCCAAGGCTGAATCCAGAATTCGTTCGCGCGTCCGAGCAGGCACCCCAACATTCTAGATCGAAATCCAACATGGACTTACCATTTGGTAAGTTTTCTGCTAAAACTATGGATGTGATCAGTGAGTCCCTTTCGGGCAAACGGATAGCGATAACTGGCAGTACCGGTTTTCTGGGAACAGCCCTGGTGGAACGACTTCTGCGTTGCGTACCAGACTGTGATCTAGTTCTTCTGGTCCGACCAACCCGCCGCAATAGTGCACAGCGTCGAGTTGAACGCGAAATCTTTCGCAACGATGCTTTCGACAAACTCAGATCAGAATGGGGAGAAGAGTTTGATGGGACCTGCGAACGCAGAGTTTCTGTCGTGTCTGGCGACGTCACTAACGACGGATTGGGGCTTGACGAACAAGACCGTGCGTTATTCGTCTCATGCGATGTAGTTATTCATTCTGCAGCGACAGTAAGTTTCGATAGCCCGCTGGACAGTTCAATCGAGATCAACCTGCTGGGACCCAACCGCATAATTCAGCTCCTGTCGGAGGCAAACGTAACCCCTCACCTTGTGGCGGTTTCAACCTGCTACGTAGCTGGGAACAGACGTGGAGCAGCCAATGAAGAATTTCTCGCCGGCACCCCTTTCCAGGTAAACGTTGATTGGCGCGCAGAAGTTGAAGCTGCACGACGAACACGAGCGGATCTAGATGCACGAAGTCGAATACCTGAGCAACTTGAAGGGTTCCGGAAAGGCGCTCGCGAGGAACTCGGGGCCGCTGGCCTACCAATGCTCGCTGCAAAGACCGAACAGCTCAGAGAAGCATGGGTCGATGACCAGATGGTCGAAGCGGGTCGAAGTCGCGCAACGTCACTCGGGTGGCCTGATGTCTACACCTATTCAAAAGCATTAGGAGAGACCGCTCTTATCGAACTTCACGGAGATGTACCTGTCAGCATCGTTCGCCCCTCAATAATTGAATCTGCATGGTCGGAACCATCGCCTGGTTGGATCCGCGGCTTTCGAATGGCTGAACCACTTATCGTTTCTTTCGCGAAAGGCGAGCTTGATACTTTTCCTGGTTACCCCGAAGGAATCATTGACGTCATCCCAGTAGACATGGTGGCCGCTGCCATAATCGCCGTAGCAGCAAAAGGTCCAGAACCTGAACCCGAAGTGTTTCAAATTGCTTCTGGGTCCACCAATCCACTGCAATTCAAAAAACTACTCGACACTGCCATGGAGTGGTTCCGCGAGCATCCCGTCTATGACGCTAACGGTCACCCCACTGCCAGCACAGAATGGAAGTACGCAGGCTCGAGTGGCCTCGAAGAACAACTACACCGCGTGGTGAAAGCCTTCGATTTAGCTGCCAAAGTCATCAATCGGTTACCAATTCGCGGTGAAAGCAGCTTTACAAGCAAGTTTGCGGAACGACGCCAAAATCTCGACCAGCTCAAGGGTTATATCGATATCTATGGTGCTTATGGGAAATGCGAAGCTATCTATGGGATACAACGCACGCTTTCCCTATGGCAGTCCCTACCTGCCGAAGACCAAGTTCAGTTCGGATTCGATCCAAGTGTCATCGACTGGCATCACTACATCACCGAAGTGCACCTACCAACCGTAGTCATCCAAGCAAGAGTTAAAACGACTCCAGAAAAACGCAGCGGACCAAGCCGCTCAGAACGGCTCCGTTCAGCGGTTCTGGACACTGACCGTCATTTTGCCGCTTTCGACCTCGAAAATACGCTGATCGCCAGCAACGTCGTCGAAAGCTACGCATGGCTAGCTACTCGCCACTTGAACCCCAAACAACGGCTTAAATTTACCCTTCGAACATTGACTGAAACTCCGGGACTTTGGAGACGCGACAAACGAGACCGAACAGATTTTCTTAGGTACTTCTACCAGCGATACAAAGGTGCCCCGTTACACCAGCTAGAAGCAGACGCAGCAGAAATGCTGAGTGACCTGATTCTCATCAAATCCTTTCCAGCTGGCCTGCGACGTGTCCGAGCACATAGGGCGGCAGGACATCAGACAGTCTTAATCACTGGCGCGTTAGACGTCGCCGTCGAACCTCTCCGCCCCCTGTTCGACCACATCATCTCAGCCAGAATTGACCGCAAAAACGGAAAACTAACTGGGGAAATGCTCGACGTACCCCCAACGGGTGAAGTTCGTGCACAGCTAATGATCGATTGGGCTGAAGACAACGGACTGGACCCAGCGCAAGGCGTCGCTTACGCCGACTCAGCATCTGACCTCCCCATGCTGGAAGCCGTCGGTTACCCGGTTGCAGTGAACCCAGAAACTCGCTTAGTAACGATCGCCGAAAAGCGCGGTTGGTTAACTGAAAATTGGCCAAAGACCGCTGGGGCCCCTAAACCATTACTTCCTATGGGGCAGCGTCCGAAGCTACTAGCCAACAAAGAAGGAGTTCGTTGATGTCTGCTCGACAAGGCCTGGTACTTGAGGTTGACAGGACCACTCCCCCAATAGTTTTTCATCATGGAGAAGGATTCCGCTTCGAAAGACTGCCTTCAGGTAGCCGGGTTGTCTACCCCAACGAACCTATCGAACCAATCGAAGATGTGGATAGCGCCATCCGCCACGCCCTAGACAACCCCCTTGGCGACTCTCCCCCTCTCGCGGCCTTACTTACCAAGGGAATGAAACTAACTATCGCCTTTGATGACATCTCCCTTCCCTTACCTCAAATGCAAGCTCCTGACATTAGGGGTCGCATCATCGAACAGATTCTTGATACAGCAGCAAGCGTCGGAGTCGACGATATCCACCTCATAGCTGCCCTGGCCCTACACAGAAGGATGACCGAGGCAGAGTTACGTCACGCAGTGGGCGACCGCGTCTACGACGCTTTCGCTCCTAACGGCCAGCTATACAACTTTGATGCTGAGGACCCGGACGCCTTGTCTCACCTTGGCGAAACTGACCACGGAGAAGAAGTCGTTATCTCCAAAAGGGCAGCAGAGTCCGATCTCATCATCTACGTCAACATAAACCTCGTTTCAATGGACGGCGGCCACAAGAGCGTCGCTACAGGCCTCTCCGGCTATACCGCAATTCGCCACCACCACAATGTTGAAACAATGCAACGGTCTAAATCGTTCATGGACCAAGAAAACAGTGAACTTCACACCAAAAACTGGCGCCAGGGACGACTAATTAGAGACGCCGGTGTCAAGATTTTCCAGATCGAAACAACACTCAATAACGACACATTTCCAGCTCCTTGGGATTTTCTACAAAAACGCGAGTGGGAGATGAATGCCAAAGAGCGCATGCTTTTATTGGGCACAAAGAAATTTCTAGACAAAATTCCCAGAAAAACAGCACGATCTATCTTCCAAAGCATCCGCGCTCCCTACGGATTGACTTCAATCCAAGCTGGCGAGGTGGAAGAAGTCCACAAAGTGACAACTGCCAATGTTTACAGACAACACTTAGTAAGAGTTGAGGGACAAACTGACATTCTCTCAATGGGACTTCCATATTTGGGCCCCTACAACGTGAACTCCATAATGAATCCAATCCTTGTCGCATGCCTCGGATTGGGTTACTTATTCAACATGTACAAGGGCAAGCCCTTAGTGCGCGAAGGTGGAGTAGTAATCATGAGCCACCCCACCCCATGGGAATTCCATCCCGTTCACCATCCGAGTTATATAGATTTCTTTGAGGAAGTGCTCGCCGACACGACCGACCCCAAAACGATCGAACATAAGTATGAGAAACGTTACGCCGAAGATGAGTGGTATCGACATCTATATCGAACCTCTTACGCCTACCACGGGGTGCATCCTTTTTACATGTGGTACTGGTGCTCACACGCCCTTCAACATGTTGGCCAGGTCATAATCGTGGGCGGAGATCAACGTGCAACGAAGAGGATGGGCTTTCGCTCCGCTAGTACTATGCGTGATGCTCTCGAGATGGCAACTGACGTCGTCGGTCGCGACCCAACCCTGACTCACATCCACAATCCACCAGTCCTCATGGCCGACGTCGTCTAGTTCGAGGAACAAAAATGACGGATCCGAATCGCAGAAACCCAATCAGTCACTTGACTGACCGAAGAACTAAACCTTCGATTTCTCGCGTCGTTCGGAAGGTTGAATTTCCACTAAAGGCAGCTGAGACACCGGAGGGCCAAATTCCTCTGCCCTCTAATACCGGCGGGAACTACGAGACCGATTGGGCACGCAGATATGCCTCCAGACTCACAAGACGAATAGCTCTTTCCACTATTGGCAAAGGAGTCATCAACTATTACGCGAGTCCAACGATTAGGGGACTCGACCGACTCCACGACCTCGATGGACCAGCAATTTTCGCAGCAAACCATCAAAGTCACGCCGACACATTATTGATGTTGACTTCCATGCCCCCACCTTGGAAACACAAAGCCTTTGTAGGAGCTGCTGCCGACTATTTCTTCGGGAACCGCACGACCGGGGCGATCTCCGCGTTGTTCATAGGAGCCATACCCATAGAACGCACTTCGATCAACCGAAACACAATCGAAAAAGCAGTAGACCTGCTTCGATCCGGGTGGAGCATGGTGATCTACCCAGAAGGTGGAAGATCACCTGATGGGTGGGGTCAAGAATTTCGGCCTGGAGCCGCCTTTCTTGCGAAGCAGGCAGGAGTTCCAGTAGTTCCTGTCCATATTCGAGGAACATTCGACATTCTGCGAAAAGGACGTAACTGGCCAAAGCGATCCAAGGCGACAGTCAACTTCGGAAGACCATTAGAGTTCGCCGAAGAAGACAACAACCGACGATTCACTCGGAAACTTCAAGCCGCAGTCGAATCTCTCGCCGACGAAACAGCTACGGGCAACTGGTTCGCCGCTCGACAACGGTCACACTCTGATGAAAGTCCAGGAATCCAAGGGCCAGATGGTGCTCCATGGCGTCGCCGTTGGGCGCTGAGCGACAAAGATAAAGACAGCAACGACGGTGAACGTCGTTGGCCCTACGTCTAAAGTTGAACCGCAAGTGGCGAAATGCCGTAAAAGGCGTATCTTCTTTAGAGCACTCATCGGCACGAATATAGAAGAGGGAACTTAAATGCCAGTAGCCGCGAATACCCCTATAGAGCTGATAGCGAAGGTGTACGCCAATCTTGCCGACAGCACTGTAATGGGACGCGAAAAGTTAGGGCGTTCGCTCACACTGGCGGAAAAGGTTCTCATCAACCACTTGGCATCTGAAGACCAAGAGTTGGAACGAGGCGTCAGCTACGTTGACCTGAATCCTGATCGTGTTGCTATGCAAGACGCGACAGCACAGATGGCTTGGCTTCAATTTATGACTGCTGGCCTTCCTGAGGTTGCGGTGCCAACCACCACTCATTGCGACCATCTCATACAAGCAAGGGACGACGGCAAAACTGACCTGTTAGCCGCTAATGAAAATAACGAAGAGGTCTACGACTTTTTAGAAAGCGTGTGCGCGAAATACGGCGCCGGATTCTGGATGCCCGGAAGCGGCATAATCCATCAGGTCGTACTTGAACAATATGCGTTCCCAGGTGGAATGATGATCGGCACCGACAGCCACACCCCTAATGCCGGCGGACTCGGAATGATCGCTGTCGGAGTCGGAGGCGCCGACGCAGTTGATGTGATGACAGGTTTCGCCTGGAATGTTCGTTGGCCAAAAGCAATCGGGGTGCACCTCACAGGAGAATTATCTGGCTGGAGCGCCCCCAAAGACATCATCTTGAAAGTTGCTGAAGTACTCACAGTCAAAGGGGGGACTGGCGCCATCGTTGAATACTTCGGCCCAGGGGCGGAATCATTGAGTTGCACGGGCAAAGCAACCATCTGCAACATGGGCGCTGAAATCGGCGCCACGACTTCACTCTTCGGGTACGACGAAGCAATGAGCCGTTACCTGAAATCAACAGGGCGCGAAGACGTCGCTGATCTAGCAAACACTGTCGCTGAACACCTTCGAGCAGACGATGAAGTAATCGCCAACCCTCAGAATTACTACGACGAAGTGATTGAGATCGACCTATCGACTCTCAGCCCTCACATCAACGGACCACACACACCTGACTTAGCCCGAGAAGTTGCCGAATTGGGAGAAGAAGCAGAAGCTAACGGCTGGCCTTCCAGCATCAGCGCCGCGCTAATTGGTTCGTGCACTAATTCGAGCTACGAAGACATCACCCGAGCGGCCAGCATTGCCCGTGAGGCTACAGCCAACGGAATTACAGCTAAAACTAAGCTGCTTATAACTCCAGGCTCAGAGCAGGTAAGAGCCACCATCGAACGAGATGGACTCTTGGCTGACTTCGAAGCATTAGGAGCGACAGTCCTGGCAAATGCTTGCGGACCGTGCATTGGCCAATGGGACAGAAGCGCCGAAGATGACCACACCGCGGGCGAAGCCAACGTCATAGTCACTTCTTATAACCGAAATTTCCCAAAGCGAAACGACGGTGACCCGGCAACTTTGGCTTTCGTTACCTCCCCTGAAACCGTTATGGCATTAGCTCTGGCTGGAACAATCGACTTTGACCCTTTGACCGACACCTTGCAAAACGAAAACGGAGAAGAGGTTTCTCTATCCGTTCCTGTTGGCATCGAACTACCACCTCAAGGCTTCGATCCCGGACAAAACACGTTCGTTGCACCACCGGCAGATGCCTCCCACATTGAAGTGAAAGTCTCCCCCACATCTGACCGCCTTCAAGTTCTTCAACCCTTTGAAGCCTGGAGCGGCAACGACTACGAAAATCTGCCGATTCTCGTTAAGGCCCAGGGAAAATTCACAACTGACCACATCTCTATGGCCGGTCCTTGGCTCAAATACCGCGGTCACCTTGAAAACATTTCAGGCAACCTCTACCTCGGAGCGGTAAATGCGTTCGACGGGTACGAGGTTGGCTACGGCAAGAACCAGCTCACTGGCGCAACTCAAACCTTTCCAGATATAGCCCGCAGTTACCATGAGGCGAATCAAGGATGGGTGGTTATCGGCGACGAGAACATGGGCGAAGGTTCAAGCCGTGAACACGCCGCTATGGAACCACGATTCCGCGGCGGCCTGGTAGCAATCGCACGTTCATTCGCGAGAATCCACGAAACCAACTTGAAAAAGCAAGGAATGCTTCCTCTCACATTCGCTGATCCCGCCGATTACGACAAACTCAACGAAGATGACCGCATCGCTGTTCGCGCGCTAAATCAACTTACGCCAGGACAACAAGTAGAAGTCGAAGTGACAACTCCACAAAGCTCTACGTGGTCCTTCCTGGCAAACCACACCTTCAGCGCCGAGCAGATCGAATGGTTCAAAGCTGGATCTGCCCTGAACATCATCCGAGCCTCTGTATAGCTAACCGCTAACCAGCATTTTGCATTCTCGCTAACCGGCCCGAAAATTAGGAAACCGGCCCGGGGGGCGGGCCGGTTTCAAGAGCCGTAAGGAGGAAGGGGTGCTCCGCCTCGGCTAACCGCCTAGGTGGGGGGCACCTTTTGGCAGTCGTTCAATGTCGGGCGACTCGGGGGAAGCCGTTAAATCCCGACAAATTTCACCTTAGTTACCCATGGGTCATTCATCAAGCCGAAGTTATAGATACTTTTGATCTATTAAACAGATTGAAAGGTAGTCTGTTGCTATGGAATTGAAGCAACTCGATGCCCTCGCCGCGGTAGCAGAACACGGTCGATTTTCCGCCGCTGCCCGCGCCCTAGACACGGTCCAATCCAATATTTCTACTCACATAGCCCGCCTTGAAGACGACCTAGGCGCCATCCTCGTCGATAGAAGCGCAGGCGAGTTAACTCCAGAAGGCCGCGCCGTCCTAACACGAGCCCGACGGATAAACACAGAGCTAGCCGCACTTCGAGATGACGTGACCTCGATGACCTCGCGGGTTAGCGGCCAGGTAAGGATAGGCATCATTGGAACAACCGGGCGTTGGCTCCTACCTCCGCTACTAGACGAACTCAGCCGAGTCTTTCCAGACGTCATGACCACCGTCATCGATTCGACCACGACCGCGTTAATCCCGCTACTTGAACATGGCGACCTCGATCTAACGGTTATCAACACTCCCCTTCAACACGACGAATTATTTACAACCCCTCTCTTCGAAGAGCAGCTCGTCGTCATAGCACCAGACGGACATTCCCTTGCTAGCGACGGGGACAGACCGATCCACATCGGTGAACTCGCAGAACACAACTTGCTGCTAAGTCCCCCAGGTTCAAATCTACGGGTACTGATTGACGACAAAGCCCGTGAAGAGAATGTTGAGCTCCGCACCATTGCCGAACTTGATGGCATACGCCTCGCCGCAACGATGGCGTTCCAAGGGTACGCGCCCGCGATAGTGCCAATAACCGCCATACCATCATGGATAGGGCGCGGCGGATGGGCGGTCTTAACCCTTCAAGACATGCCTCGACGTCGAGTCGGATTAGCTATTCGGCGGCGCGGGATGCTTTCCGCCCCGGCATCAGCAACGAGAGATGTGCTTAGGCAAATTGTCCGCGATCGAGCACCAAGTATCGAGGGTTTGACCGCTGTTTGAACGCGTTTATGACGAACAGCACTATTGATGCACTCAACTCGCCTACGCTCAGTCATGTGACGACTCCAAGCACGCTTCAGATCCGGCAAGGCACCCCAGCCCATGCCATTGCTGGCGTACATGATCTCGATGGTCGCCCAGTCATGCTTATCCGAGCAGAAGATCCCGAACACCGAGGGGCTCTCACACCCGAAGACGGCGACACACTTACAGCAGCCGCAAATCTTGCTTTAGAAAAGCACCTTCCAATCGTGTTACTACTCGCCTCTTCCGGCGCAGACGCAAACCATGGCGTCGCAGCCCTCGATGGCTGGGGGCGGGCCGCACGGGTTCTCGCTAAGGCTTCCGGCGTAGTACCAATCCTGGCAGGGGTAACCGGTCCAGCTGTTTCGGGAACCGCTCTACTAATAGGGCTAGCCGACATCGTCGTCATGGCAGACGACGCTTACGCCTTTGTTAGCGGACCAGTACCTGTCCGCCAAATGACCGGAGTCCAGGTTGACGTCGAAGAACTAGGCGGCGCTAACGTCCACTATCGAGACACAGGAGCAGCGAGCATCGTCGTACCTCATGACGATGTTCTTCCAACCATCAGCGACATTTTACGCTTCTTACCCAATCACAATGAGAACGAAGCGCCATTCAATCCGTCGTCAGACCCAATAGACCGACAAACCCCAGAAGCCGGAGAACTTCTACCCGACACGCCAACAGGTTCATATGACGTTCGCGACGTAATCAGCCTGGTCGTCGACGACCACGATTTTCTAGAACTTCGCGGAGGTTGGGCCGCAAATCTCGTTACCGGATTCGGCAGCATCGGTGGCCGACCTGTAGGGATCGTCGCGAATCAGCCCATGGCAATTGCCGGCACACTCGACATTCCAGCTTCCCAAAAAGGTGCCCGGTTCGTCGCAATGTGTGACGCATTTAATTTGCCCATCATCACCTTCGTCGATACCCCAGGTTTCTACCCCGGAAAAGACCTTGAATGGCGAGGAATGATCAGGCACGGAGCGCAAATGGCCTTCGCCTACGCAAGAGCGACTGTCCCAAGGATTTCGCTAGTACTCCGAAAATCTTATGGCGGTGCATTCATCGTTATGGACTCCAAAACAATGGGCAACGATGCCTACCTAGCCTGGCCCACAGCCGAGATCGCTGTAATGGGAGCCACTCAGGCCGCCCAAATTCTGCAACGCGGTGAGTCAGAGGAAACAATCGCTGCCTGGGTAGAAGATTACGAAGAGACCTACCTAAACCCCTACGTCGGCGCTGAACGAGGATTCGTAGATGCGGTGATTGATCCAGCCGACACACGAAAAGAGCTAGCAGACCTCGTTGACCTATTCAGCTCAAAGCGAGAGCAACTGCAGCAACGAAGGCACGATAACTCACCTCTTTAAGCCGCTTGACGCACCATCAGACAGACCATTCATGACGCTCTTCGTAAAGATGACAAAAAACTGACCCACTGAAAGAGGCGAAACGTCCCAACTTGATGTACGGTCCGGGCGGGGTTTATCAAGCCGTGCAACGGCGCACCTGAGGGCTTGACCCCTTTGCGGACAAATAAGACGTACAGAATGCAGAGGAATAACCGTGTCAGAAGAGTCCTTCACAATTACAGATAACCGAAGCGGAGAAACAGTCACAGTCCCAATCGTGGATGGCACAATCTCCTCATCTGCTCTTCGCGAGTTAGACAAGGGAATGTGGTTTTACGACCCGGCCTACATGTCTACAGCGAATTGCAACAGCCAAATCACCTACATCGACGGCGGTAACGGCATCCTTCGATATCGCGGGTACCCGATAGAACAATTAGCAGAACACTCAAACTTTCTTGAAGTTTGCTATTTGCTACTCAACGGCGAGCTCCCGACAGAAGATGAGGCTACAGAGTGGGTACACCACATCACGTACCACACTTATGTGCATGAAGACATCGCTCGGTTTATGCACAGCTTCCGTTACGACGCCCACCCAATGGGAACCCTGGTTTCAACGGTAGCGGCGCTGTCAACTTTCTATCCCGAGGCCAAAGACATAGACGATCCACACAACCGTCTAATACAGACCATCCGACTTATAGCAAAAATGCCAACGATGGCAGCCTTTGCTTACAAAAACCGTTTAGGTCTGCCGTACGAGTATCCCGTTAACCATCTTGGTTACACCGGAAACTTCCTTCGAATGATGTGGAACGTTGCGGATCCTGCTTATGAACCAGACCCCATTCTGACGCGTGCGCTAGACATCCTTCTAATCCTTCACGCTGACCACGAACAAAACTGTTCGACCACCACAATGCGAACCGTGGGCTCCAGCAATGCTGACCCCTACTCTGCAGTTGCCGCCGCAACATGCGGCCTCTACGGACCCCTACATGGCGGCGCGAACGAGGCTGTAATTCACATGCTTCACGAAATAGGAAGCTTCGACAACGTCGCTGCGTATGTTGAAAAAGTGAAGTCCGGTGAGACCCTTCTGCAAGGTTTCGGGCACCGGGTTTACAAGAGCTACGACCCGCGCGCAACCATCATCAAGAAGACCGCCGATCAGGTGTTCCAAGTAACAGGGATGAACCCTCTGTTGGACATCGCCATGAAGTTGGAAGAAGTCGCTTTAAGCGACCCTTACTTCATCGACCGAAACCTGTATCCCAACGTCGACTTTTACTCCGGGCTTATCTACGAAGCGATGGGCTTTCCCATGGACATGTTCACGGTGTTGTTTGCTATAGGCCGAACACCAGGCTGGCTGGCGCACTGGCAAGAAATGCTCGATGACCCTGAACAAAAAATCTACCGACCACGTCAGATGTACACCGGACCAGACGAACGAGATTACGTACCAATCTCAAACCGCTGATTCCAATCAGCGCAGCCTTATAGGTCGATCAGAATTTTTCCTATGTTCGCGTTTGTAGCCATATAGGCGTGAGCTCCGGCTATCTCCTCTAACGGAAATCTTGAATCAATAACAGGTTTTAAACTTCCGTCATCAAACCGAGGCAACAGCTGCGAAATGAAAAGTTGGTTAGCTTCGATCTTCTGTTCAATAGGCCGCGAACGCAGCACCGTTCCTATTAAAGAAGCTCTCTTAGGCAGCAAAGCACCCAATGCGAATGAAGCCACAGGGGCGCCCATGACACCGACCTGAACGATGCGTCCCTGAACCTTCAAAGATTTAATGTTCTTCGCTAAGTAGTCGCCCCCAATGACATCAAGCACCACGTCGACTCCTTGGCCGCTAGTCCAGTCATCTACAGCCTCTGAAAAATCTTTCGCCGTGTAGTCCACAACCAAGTCCGCACCCAAATTTCTGCAGGCCTCAACCTTGCTAGAAGAGCAAGTGACCGCTATCTCAGCCCCTAACGCCCTTGCGATCTGGATAGATGCTGTACCTACACCCGAGGCACCAGCGTGTACCAAAGCTCGACCGCCCGACCGCAGAGCACCCTGGGTAACGAGCGCATCATGAGCAGTCATGAAAACCTCAGGAATTGCAGCGGCATCAGCAACATCGATACCCCTAGGCACCGGCTGGAGCATTCGTTCATGGGTTACAACCATCTCAGCCATTGCTCCACCGGAAACTATCCCCATTACCGCGTCGCCCGTTGACCAGGCAGAAACCTCTGAACCAACAGCGAGAATCACTCCCGAATACTCCAACCCCGGTATCTCAAACTCAGGCTTGGGACCTGGTGCCGGGTATTGACCGACTCGCTGGAGCAAATCGGCACGATTCATAGCCGAAGCACTCACACCGACTACAACCTGGTCAGGCCCTGCCACTGGTTCTGGAACCTCTTGCACATCCAAAACATCTTCACTGCCGTATTCAGTTATCACCACTGCTCGCATTCGGGCGAGGTTAGCGGTAATCCGCCAACCAAAATCGCCAGACGCAGGGGTCTTAGCTACGCTCAAGTCTTAATGGATTACACCTGGCCAAAACATTTTGATGACTTAGCAGCCGAAGCTAGCCAATGGGTCATCGGAGCGACTTCCGATTTATTCAATACCGACGACGGGTGGCTCGTCGGCTACAGCGACGAATTCACTCTCAGGCTGGCCGAAAAAGGTTGGATTGGCATGACTTGGCCAATCGACAAAGGGGGCGACGGGAGGCCCGAGGTCGAACGGTTTGTTGTAACAGAACAACTGCTCTTGGGACGAGCACCTATGGCCGGGTCCTTTTTCCCAGACAGACAAATTGGCCCGGTTCTTCTCGCCTATGGAACCGAGGAGCAACAAGAAAGATTTCTTCCGGCGATGCGGCAGGGCAAATCCAAATGGTGCATTGGCATGTCGGAACCTGATGCCGGGTCAAATGTGGCCGGCATCAACACCCGGGCGATACAAGACGGTTCAAACTGGGTAGTAAACGGTCAAAAGATCTGGACAAGCGGAGCTCAATCCGCTGATTGGTGTTACTTGATATGCCGCACCGACCTCGAAGCACCACCACACAAAGGCATGAGCGAATTCATCGTTGACATGAGATCACCCGGCATCGAAGTGAAACCCATTAAAGACGCTTCGGGCGATTCACATTTCAACGAAGTCTTCTTCAGCGATGTACTCGTTCCGGCCGAGAATCTTGTGGGCGAACTCAACAACAGCTTCGGCCAAACGATGCGCCAGCTGGAACACGAACGGGGCGGCATTGACCGACTCGCATCTAACCAACGTCTGTACCTTGACACAAAGGATCTGGTCGACCCCGAAAATCCGCTCCTTCGACAAGAAATGGCACGAATAGAAACTGGATACAAGATCGGTCGAGACATGGTCCTCCGAAACGTGCTCAGACAAACACCCTTTCCCCAGTACTCAGCCGTTACGAAAACCTGGTGCACCGAGTTTGAGCAAAGCGTGGCCAGCTTCATTGGGTACGCAGTGGGGGCTGACTCAATGCTGAGCAATAGAGTCTCGCGAAACCTGACATATGCACCCGCGTACACAATCATGGGAGGCACCACCCAAATTCTTCGCAACATCATCGGAGAGAGAATTCTCGGGCTACCAAGAGAACCGCGTCCACAGCCATGAACCGTGAGAACGCCATAATCGACCTGAGCGGTGCGATGAACTGCCGAGATATTGGCGGATATCCCACGAGAGAAGGTCGACGGGTCCGAACAAATGCCATCTTTAGATCAGACCGCTTGAGCGATCTAATCGAAGATGACCTAGAAGAATTAGCTAGCTACGGCATCCGCACAGTCGTGGACTTCCGTACTGCGGCAGAGACCCATCGTGATATTTCCCGTTTGTGGTCGACAGTTACGACCCACGTCCCGCTCCCAATCGGAGATGAAATAGCCCAACAAACAGAGTTCGTCGATCGGATACGTGCTGGGGAAATCACAGCGGTAACCGTGACAGATGTAGCGGATAGCTATATCGAAATGCTGTCTGATTCGGGCCAACAATTCGTTAACTTTCTGGAGCTAGCCGCAGACATTGAATCCTGGCCATTGCTCTTCCACTGCACTGCAGGCAAAGACCGAACAGGTATCGCTGCGGCATTGATCCTCGAATTATGTGGCGTAGAACGTGAACTTGTCCTAGACGACTACGAGCTCACCAACACCTTGAGGTCTGAACGTCGAATCGCCCAACTCAGACCAAGCCTGGAAGAAGCAGGAGCCGACATTGAGGCAATCCGGCCAGCCCTATCAGCTCCACGCCAAGCCATGGAACAAACGCTCGCTTACTTCGACGCCGAACATGGCGGCGTAAAGCAGTTCTTACTAACTCGTTTAGGGATGAACGAAGATACGGTCTCGGCTATTCAACTGAACTTACTGGTATGAAGATCTAGCACTCACTCTCAATAGCGGCCTCAGACAGCTTCGAAACGCCAACTGTTTCCCTCAGCTACGAGAACTCCCGCAGTCCTCCCAGCAAAGTGGGTGCCAATGATGAGCCTCCCGTCGCTCCAACGCTCGTAGGCCTCGTGTCGAGTTGCGGTGGACATGTCCTGATTCCAATCCGCTGACGACGCTAAATCGGGCTTCGCAAATTGAACAGGGTGATGGGTCATGTCTCCTGTAATAAGTCCCGATTCATTTTGGGAATTAATAGTTACGCTCACGTGACCTGGCGTGTGGCCAGCAGTTAGCTCTAAGCCGATTTCGCCCGTAATTTCGTAATCAACATCGATAATCGTTGCCATCCCTGCATCAAGAATCGGCTGAACTGAATCTTCAAAGACCGGGCCATAATGTTGCGGCTCACTAGACCAGTGCGCAAGCTCATCTTTCACGAAGAGATACTCAGCATTTGGAAAAGTCGGCACCCAACTGCCATCGACAAAAGTCGTGTTCCAGCCGACATGGTCAACGTGCAAATGGGTACTAATCACAACATCAACGTCTTCAGACCTGTAACCGGAATTTTCAAGTTCACTCATGAAGTCGGTCTGCAGGTTGTCAAAGGGAGTCGCACCCGGTCGCTGCTTGTTATTCCCACAACATGTGTCGACGATGATAGTCAATCCTTCCGATTCAACAAGCAACGCATGAATCGAAAGCTTCATCCTTCCTTCCTCCGTTACAAAGTCAGGTTTCAGCCATGCAAACTCGTCTACCACTTCTTCGGCACCAGGAAGCAACGCCGAAAAAGGCCAATGCTTTTCCATTTCTAAAACCTTGGTAATTGAGACGTCACCTATCTGCCACGTCGACATAAACCCTCCCCCGTCCTTCGAGCACTAGATTCTAAGAACCTCACGCGCCAGACTAGATCGGCGCTAACAAGCATGACGGAAACCCCTAAGAACGGAGTCCTCAGTGGACCAGCAAGACAACCGCTTCGAGGAAGCGGCGATCGAAGCGGAGTTTGAGACTGGCTACCGCGAAGAAACGCGCGAAGAGGCACGCAAAGGGGTAATAACCAGGTTGTTCCGGATGGCGTCTGGAACATTCGTAACAATCCTCGGAGTGATCTTGATGCCACTACCGGGACCAGGGTTACTAGTTGTTGCGATCGGACTCGGCATCCTCAGTCGCGATGTCGCTTGGGCCGACCGCTTGCTGCAAATAGTGCGACGTCGACTACCTAGCGATAGTGACGGAAGAATTCCAAGGTCGAGCATCGTAACAATGATTGTTTTGGGTCTAGCGGGTATCGCAATATCCACCTGGTGGACTTTTCTGCGATAGCGCAGCCCTTCCATCAAACAGCAGTAGCCGATTCAACCGCCGCAGAATAAAACCCCCAATTTAAACAGGTCGCTGAAGACTTCCAAGATCTAGGATTCAGAAGCGATACCCGGTCACAGCTATTGGAGTTATCGGGATTGATATATTTCCTTTTTCCGCGAAACAGTGAGGATCCACGATCATGAGCGCGTTCCGTATAGAGAAAGACACTCTCGGCGAAATCGAAGTTCCCGACGACAAATATTGGGCCGCTCAAACTCAACGCAGCCTTGAAAACTTCGAAATCGGCGGTCAGCTGATGCCCCAAGAGATAGTTAGGGCGTTTGCTTTCTTGAAGAAAGCATCAGCACTTGTAAACGCAGACTTAACAGATTTCTCCGGCGAGAAAGCCCAGGCCATCGCATCTGCTTGTGACGAAATACTTTCCGGCGAACACGATGACCAGTTCCCCCTAGTTGTTTGGCAGACGGGATCAGGAACTCAATCGAACATGAACGTAAACGAAGTGGTGGCGAATAGAGCCACAGAGATCATGGGAGGCGACTTCCGACAGGAGAAACTTGTCTCGGCGAACGACGACGTAAACAAAAGTCAAAGTTCGAATGACACTTTTCCGACGGCTATGCATATGGCCACATACGAGAAAATCGTCGCCGAAACACTGCCAAAAATTTCGCTCCTCCACGAAACGTTGGCGGCAAAAGCAAAAGAATTTATGGCAGTCACTAAAACAGGACGAACCCACCTGATGGACGCCACTCCATTGACACTCGGTCAAGAATTCAGCGGCTACGCCATGCAGTTACAACGAGGAACCGAAGCCATTTCTGACAGTCTGCAAAGAGTTAGAGAGCTCGCATTAGGCGGGACTGCAGTAGGGACTGGACTTAACGCACCTGAGGGCTACGACGTTGCGGTCGCCGAGAAGATAGCGGAGCTCACCGGCCATCCGTTCGTAACAGCAGAAAACAAATTCGAAGCACTCAGTGCACACGATGCAATGGTCGAAATCAGCGGCAGCTTAAAAAGAGTCGCCGTAAGCCTCATGCACATAGCCAACAACATCCGCCTGCTCGCAAGTGGTCCTAGGTGCGGCATCGGCGAAATAGTGCTTCCGGCCAACGAGCCTGGGAGTTCAATCATGCCAGGCAAGGTCAACCCAACTCAGTGCGAAGCCATCACCATGGTTTGCGCTCAAGTGATCGGGAACGATTCAGCAGTAGCAGTTGCGGGCACTCATGGTCAGTTCCAGTTGAACGTCTTTAAGCCTGTTATGGCCTACAACGTCCTCCTCAGTGCACAACTCATTGGCGATGCCTGTCAAAGTTTCAATGACAACTGCGCAGTCGGAATCGAACCAAACCAAGAACGAATCGACGAATTACTTTCAAAAAGCTTGATGCTAGTGACAGCTCTCAATACAAAGATTGGCTATTACAAAGCTGCCGAAATCGCTCAAACAGCACATGCCAACGGCACAACACTTAGAGAAGAAGCGGTGAACCTAGGGCATCTCACTGCTGAAGAATTCGATCAGGTCGTAGTTCCCGAAGACATGGTAGGCAAGCTGCTGTAGCTAGCCGACAGAGGGTGGACCGAAACGATTAGCTTCTTCCTCTCCTGATTGACACATGAAGAAGAGAATGAGGAATACCAACGGCGTCGGCAATATGCCGAGCGGCAACCACCATCCGCTGCGACCTACATCGTGAAGACGTCGGACGGTTATCGACAAATTAGGTAACAAAAGAACTATCGCATATAGAAGGCTGAGACTCCCCAGGGGCGAACCTAACTTCCCGAGGGTCCAAAAAATTGTGGCAAGGGTCAGATTCGCGCCCGCAAACCACCAATATTCGGATCGGCTAGCCCTACCACCGAAGTTCGCATAGTTGAGTAAACCGCGTATGTAATTCTCGACTAGACGCATAGTGGGACCGTACAGCAACACACTCGATCAAGCGTCCCTATCGCTACAGGTGTTCTACTGAAAACCACCACCCACAAAAAGGACTAAATTCAAAGAGCATGGTCGATACAACACTTCCATTGGTGCAAGTTCCGATTGTTGACTACGGAGCTGACGAAGAAGCCATGGTCAGCTATCGCGAGCGAGGTACATCGCGGGCTCTCGAGTTAGACAACCGCGGACCTATCCGCTTTGGATCTGACGGACGTCTACATCGAGACATAGTGGACTCTTATAACCGACATGGCTTCTATATCTTCACAAAGGTCATTAAGGAGGAAGAACTTAAGGAAATCGAAGCTGATGTAGCGGACATGCTTGAAAGGTCACCTATCACCAAAGACGCTGAAGTAGACAAATATGGCAATACGGCATTAGGCGTAGGTCTTACAGCTAGAAACATCAGTTGGGTGCGGCCCTTGTCAGACCCTCTTGGTGGCACCGATGCTTCCTACGGCCGCCACCAAGCAAAAATGAATGAACCCGCCCCACCCACTGAGGCACCCGACTACGTTGTTCAGTTATTTCTAGGGTCACTGCAGTTTTCTGACGCCTGTCTAAGGCTGTATGGGCACCCAGACCTACTTAGAGTCGCCGAAGGTATCAACGGACCCGATTTCACTCCTTTCAACGAAGCCGTGTGGCTGAAGCAGCCCGGACTGGGCGGTTCCGTCGCTTGGCATCAGGACGGTTGGACTCATTGGGATAGTCCCGAATTAGACAACCACACTCATGGCTTCAACTTCATGGCTCAGCTATACGGTTGCGATGCAGCTAATGGACTCTGGGTGGTTCCAGGTTCACATAGCGTTGGCAAAATAAATATTAAGAAGATGGTCGAAGACGCCGGTTCGGATCGGCTTCCTGAAGCCGTCCCAGTCATCTGCGGGCCTGGTGACGTGGCGATGACTAGTCGACAAGCAGTTCATGGCTCCTTCGCCAACACGAGCTCAAATGTCAGAGTGACAATTAATTTCGGATTTCATCGTCGGTCGTCGGTTCTCGGAATACGAAGTGGGGGTGTCCACAACCCAGTGTCAGAGTATGACGAGGAATACATCTTTGAACGCTCAAAGGCCATCGCCTGGGGGATCGACGCTCGGTCACAACATTTTCCTGATGAAGATCGTTATGTATACGAACCCTTCAGAGGGATTGAAGAACAATTCGTGTGGAGCGAAGAAACAAAATCACATTTACGCGATTACAACTTACGAGACATAGGGATTTGATATGGCGGTTCTCGAATATCGGTTGGAGGACCATGTTGGTCTGGTGACGCTCAACCGACCTGAGGCTCGAAATTCGCTTAGCCCAGAGCTCATAGTGGGTCTCGCAGAACTTTGGGAAAGCATCAAAGCGGACTCTGAAGTTTGGGTCGTGGTTCTTACAGGGGCCGATAATTCAACTTTTTGTTCCGGCTTCGACTTAGGAACCACAATTCCCCTCATCACGGGCTCTCGAGAACCACAAGACCAGTTCGAGCAAGCCATATTCGAAGACAGAGAGTTGTTACGGCGGGCGACTCTCGTAGGTTACGACATCGGCAAACCACTCATCGCTGCAGTCAACGGTCACGCGATCGCAGGAGGCATGGAGCTTGTACTTGCTTGTGACCTTCGAGTAGTCGCACAAGGAGTAAAGCTAGGCCTATCCGAGGTTGCTCTAGGTCTTATCCCAGGCATGGGTGGCACCGCCTTACTCAGGCGACACCTGCCGGGTGCGTTGGCAATGGAGATGCTGCTTGGCGCGAAGCCAATTGTCAGCGACGATTTAGCTCACTCGGGATTATTTAATCGTCTGGTCCCGGTATCTGAAACCTTGGCTTCAGCGATAGAGCTCGCTCAAATTATCGCATCGAACGCGCCATTAGCTGTCCAAGCAGCTCGGCAAGTAGTTCGAAAGTCAGCAGACCTAGAAGAGTCAGAGGCCCTACTTCTGGAAACCCAAATAGGAGAAACTCTGGCCAAAACCGAAGATGCGGTGGAAGGACCCTCGGCCTTTATGGAGAAACGACCTCCCAAATTTCTCGGTCGATAATCTTTAAACGCTTAAACGTTTCAGCTGTCTCTAGCGCAACTTTCCATCTGATGTTCTGCGCCTAGAACTCTGGGGTGCCCCTGAAAGGCTCAAAGCCGTCATAGGCCAACTCAAGCTAAGCGACTCAACTAACTAATGTCCGGCAATTCAAGAATGTGGGCTTCCTCCACGCATGTCCTCCTGTAGCGAAACATTTCTCTAGCGCCATCTGCGTTAGGTAACTCAAGGAATGCTTTATGGCTTGGATACCACACTGCTAGAACTTCGTGAAAACCTTCAAGGTCGCCCACTACCGAACCGCGGACCGGTGAGCGCCACAAAACAGAACCTCCAACCTCTCCAACCGAATAACTAATTGACTCCATATATGCGGTGTAACTTTCCCCTCCAGGAAAATCGACTTCCGGGCGATATTTATTGATATTCAACATCACCAGCGGCAGCTCTTTGGAGGCGGCAGCCAACTTCTCCAATCGCGCCACTTGGTGCGCCGCTGAAGTGTTATTACCTTCCATGTAATCAAGCTAGCCCGAACAGTTCGGACCGAAGAGCAACGAGGCCTACCCTCTAGATATATCCGATTAGGGTGAAGGGCTATCTTTATGACACCTTTGGAGTACTTTGACGCCTCTTCGAAGAATCAAGCGTGGCACCTACATATGCCCGCCGAAATTCACGGAGCTTTTGGAGGCGTCACCGGGGGCGCCTTAGCAGCCGCAGCCATTGCTTTAGGACGCACGGTCGAGCCGAACCGGATCGCAGCTGGCCTCGATATACATTTCCTTCGCGGTTTATCAACTACACAAGCAACAGCCCAAGTCACAACTCTTTCATCCGGACGAAGCATCACAATTCTTCGAGTTGAATTCAGCGACGATTCAGGTACCCCAACCACCGAAGCACGCGTAGTCTTCGCTGCTCCCGAATCCCTAAGAACCGATATCCAAGCAGCTAACCGAGATAGCGGTCTCTTAGGACCTCCACCCTCTGACTTGTCCGAAAATTCTAAACCTTGGCGAAAACCAGAAGGAGTTGAGGTTCCGATCATAGACACCGCCCGTCCGAGGGCATCTCGCGTCGGTGCTTCTATCGCGACATTGGTCACAGTCCCATGGGAAACAACCGCTGACGGTAGCGAGGGTGCTTGTCTAGCCGCTGACCTTTCAGTCGGTCCACCCGTTGATGCTGTTCTTCCTAGGGGTACGTGGGTCCCCCACCCCAACCCGGACCTGTCGCTTCGATTCTCGGGACCAGCCACACGCCAAGATTTAGTTGCCATCGCTATATGTCGCGAAATCTCAGGTGGTTTAGCGACCGTTGAAACAGAAGTCTGGCAGGAACAATCCTTAGTCGCTAAGGGATTATCAACGAGCCTTTTACTTTCTAGGTCCTGAAAGCACTCTTGGGGTCTCATCAAAGACCTGAATGTCTTAGGATCAGCCTTGTAGCGTCAGGTTGGCTTCAGCGGAGGAGTAAATATGAAGTTCGGAATGCTCTACGAGTTGCAATTGCCAAAACCATGGGACGAAGAAGCAGAGTTACGTCTCATCGAAGAAGCGACGGAACAAATCGTTTTAGCCGACAAGATCGGCATCGATCACGCGTGGGCGGTCGAGCATCATTTTCTTGAGGAGTATTCCCATTGCTCAGCATCAGACGTGTTCCTAGCCTCCCTAGCGGCAAAGACCGAACGGATAAGAATTGGTTTAGGCATCCGCCAGGTAATTCCGAACTACAACCATCCGTCTCGTACTGCGGAAACTGTCGCTATGTTGGATCTCATATCGAGAGGACGCGTCGAATTCGGTATCGGAGAAGGCGCCACTCGTTTAGAGCTTCGCGGTTACGAAATTAATGCCCGGCGCAAGAGAGAACTATCACTCGAAGCCGCCGAACAAGTCGCAAACATGATGGTTATGGAACCCTACCCAGGTTTCGAGGGTGAAGGCTTCTCAATGCCATGCCGCAACGTTGTCCCGAAACCTATGCAGAAGCCTCACCCCCCAATGTGGATTGCCTGCACCAATCGCTCAACCATTGAGGTGGCCGCTCGGAATGGATTAGGGGCACTCGCATTTAGTTTCGTAGACCCTGACGAAGCAAAGGATTGGGCAAACACCTACTACGACATCATCAAAAGCGAAGAATGCGTTCCCTTAGGACACACCGTAAACGCGAACTTAGCGATGGTGGCTGGATTCAGTCTCCACAAAGACGCCGAGGAGGCGATGCGCCGTGGGATCGACGGGTTTCAATTCTTCAGGTATGCGGTCAACGCACTCGTAGCCAACGAAACACGGCCCGGACGCAGCAATCTATGGGGGGAATACGAAGAACTCAGGGGACCTGATTTACCGACTATCGGGGCTCCAGGTATCGGAACTCCCGAGGATTACACAGCCCTGGTAAAAGAATTCGAGTCCGCGGGCGTCGATCAAGTCATATTTCTGCAGCAAGGCGGCAAGAATCGACACGAAGACATCTGCGAAAGTCTCGAACTGTTTGGCGAAGAAGTCCTTCCTCATTTCGCTCCTCATAGGGATCAGCGAGTCGAGGATAAAAACACCGAACTTGCACCTTTTATTGAAGCCGCCCTTGAAAGAAAACAATGGATGGCACCACTCAGCGATGAGGAAATTCCTATTGTTCCTCCATCTCAAGCAAGAGAATCTTTCTACGTAAAGTCTTGACCTCTAATCAGACTCAAGCATTCGCGCTAGGAAATTGTTGATATCAGATCTGGCCTGTTTCGCTACTGCGGTTTGCGCAGCAAAACCGTCAAAACCGTGCGGTGCGCCAGGATAAACATGAAGCTCCACAGGTACCCCCGCATGATTGAGTCTCTTTGCGTACTCAATATCTTCGTCTGCAAATCCGTCCAGGCTCCCCGTCATGATGAACGTGGTCGGCAAGTTACTAAGGTCCGATTCCCTAGAGGGGGCCGCGTGGCTAGGAACATCTTCGGTCCCGAATAGATCACCGAGATACGAACTCCATCCAAAATAATTCGATTCCGGGTCCCATATAGGTACGTTCCATCCGGCCGTTGTAGTCGTTCGAGTGTCATCAATCATCGGGTATATGAGGAGCTGATAGTCGATCTCGAATTCTCCCCGATCTCGAACCAGCAGAGCTAATGCTGCAGCCATACCACCACCAGCACTCGGACCGCCGATACCGATTCGGTTCACGTCAACGCCCACTGACTCTCCATGCTCCTTCAACCACTTCAAGCCGGCATAGGAATCTTCTAGGCCGCTCGGGTACGGATGTTCAGGCGCTAAGCGATACTGCACAGCTGCCCCCACCAAACCAAAGCGCTGACACCACCGATCGAATCGATCATCGTCCTGTTCAGGAGCACCTAGGACATACCCACCGCCATGAGTCCAATACAACGCTGGTTTCAGCTCTCCAGAGCGCTTCACGCTATGGACGCGAACTCTTACTTCATGGCCATCGAGCCCGGGGATGTAGTGATCGACACGCTCAACCTCATCTGAAAGCAGGACTCCTTCGTTCCGAAGAAGTCGAGAGTTTCTTGCGCTTTCGAGGGTGTCAGAATTAACCGTTCCCAAAGATGGTTGAGACTCTAAATACGCTCGCACCTCGGGGTCGTAATAAGGATGTGAAGTCATGTCGTGCACCGTAGATCACAGCCACTAGGGAGTGCTCAATAAGACAAAAGCTTCAGAACCAATATTGGATTGTGTCTCCGCTATCGGATCAAAATGATCGTAACCCGCTGCTTGGAAAACAGGGCCTAACCCCGACAATTCAACCCAAAGTTAAGCAACAGTTACTTACTCGACTATGACTAACCACTCACTAGGACATTGGAGTCCAAGAAAAGGAGATAACCGTGTTAGATGACTTAGGCATCATCGCCCAAATAATCGAGGGTGCTCTTTTGCCCCTCTCACTAATTTATTTGGCTAGAGAAGCTCAACTAAACGTAAAGCTCACCAAAGCGCAATTCAGCCACACTCTGACTAACCGACTTTACGAGCGTTACCTTTCATCCACCCAAAATGAAGAGTTCGTTTCCTTTCTAGCGAAAGATTTTTCGTCAAAGGAACTGACAAGCGAAGACCAGTGGCGAGTCACACTATGGACCAACACCATGCTGGTCGATCTATTCGACACCTACGAACAGCAACAGAACGGTTTAGCCACTCAGGACCAACTCGACATGCGCGTGAACCTTCTCAAGTTAGGACTGATGCAAAGCCCTGGCGCGAAGGCAGCTTGGTCGCTATGGAAGCCAGCCAGAGATCCTTTATTCGTCGATTGGTTCGAAATGGAAATCTACGGAGGTCCCCTAGCAGAAGACTCAGACGAACACGCTGCATCCCTCAATATGAGACGTTAACGATTTTGGCCTCACCGTTTACTGTCTAAAGCTAACTTATGACCATGAAGGGGACTCATAAGGGGCGTGCGCCTGGACCTACTGTTCAGGACGTTCTCAGCACGGATGCCATTGGGCCACCTGAAGTTCTACTTCGAGAATACCCACCAGAATTTAGCGACAACCGAGAGATATCTGCAGATCGGTACCTCAGCCAAGAGTGGCATGACTTGGAGGTCGAGCACGTCTGGCGAAAGGTCTGGCAAATGGCGTGCCGGCTCGAAGAGTTAGCCAATGTCGGAGATCACATTGTCTACGAAGTTGCTACCGAATCAGTCATAGTCGTGCGAACGGGCGAAGGCCCAACCGAAATCTGTGCCTACATCAATTCGTGTCTGCATCGTGGAACGCAGCTACGAACCACGGGCGGCAATATTCAACGCTTCAGGTGTCCCTTTCACGGATTCACTTGGGACCTTGAAGGTGTGTTAGTCGACATACCCAATAGCTGGGACTTCCCAGACATCAAACCTGACGAGTTCTGTTTACCAAAAACAAAGATCGCTTTCTGGGGCGGATTTGTTTTTGTAAATTTCGACGAAGAATGTGAGCCATTTGAAACCTACATAGAGGTCCTAGACGACGAATTTCGAGATTTTCCTTTGGATGACCGCTGGAAGGCAGCTCATGTAGAAAAGATAATGCCCTGTAACTGGAAGTTGGCACTGGAAGCCTTCATCGAGAGCTACCACATTGGTGTAACCCACCCTCAAACAGCCGCCTACGTAGCCGATGCGAACACCCAGTACGACATCTTCCCGGGCTCCCGGCACGTGAACAGGATGATCACGCTCGAAGGAATGCCCAGCCCTAACCTCCGAGAAGTTCCGCCAGAGGAAACGATCCGAAAAATGCAGAGAGATGTTCCTTTCCATGGAGGTGATCCGATCATTCCCCAGGAAGGTGATCGCGTGCGAGACCTTCTCGCCAACCGGGCCAGAGAGAAACTTGGTATCTCGGCTCGCGCGGACATGTCACACCTTTCAACATCTGAAGCGCTTGACGCCATCGAGTACTTTCTCTTCCCAAATCTGGTGCCTTGGGGAGGTCAAGGCGTGCCGATCTGCTACCGCTTTCGGCCTAACGGCAACGACCCACATAGCTCAATCATGGAAATCATGTTGCTGTTCGCCAATCCCGACGAAGGACCACCCCCACCACCCTGCGCTATAACGAAACTGGGACTCAACGACAGTTGGACCGATGCTGCAGCGCTCGGAGGCGCAGGGATGGTTGTCGACCAGGACACCGACAATCTGATTCGCATTCAACGAGGCCTACAGGCCAGCAAAAGAGGGGCCGTCACCTTGGCGGCTTACCAAGAGAGCCGCATACGGCATTTTCACGAAACTCTCGAACACTACCTAGCTGGCCCAAAGTAACCTCACCTCAATGAATGAGATCGAGTCGATAAGACACCTTGTCCACTCTTATTGTGATCACGTCTGCAAGAACGATCAGAAGAGTTGGCTTGAACTTTGGACCAGCGACGCCGTATGGGACATTGGTCGCGGGCCAGTTCAGGGACACGACGCGCTAAGACAAGCCATGAAGACCTCGATGGAACTGTTCGAAGCAGTGAATCAGATGACCTTCAACGGCACGGCAACTACAAGTGGGGACAGCGGCGAGGGACGCTGGTATATATGTGAGTTCGCTAAAGCTAAATCCGGGAAATCCTTGTTCTATCTAGGCCATTACGATGACACCTATCAGAAGGGGTCTGAAGGTTGGAAATTCTCCAGCAGAACATTGACTTGGCTTTATCAAGGGCCACCCGATCTCAGCGGCGCCTTTGGCCCTCCACCTGGCTACAACACCTAGGCATCTAGAACATGCGAAGTCTTTATCTAGTTGCCGCGATCACTATGGCTGGTGTTTCATCAGTTTTCGCGCTTCTCGCCGAAATACACAATGCCTATGGAATAGCTGAGCGAAACTTAGGATGGATCGCTGGTGCTGCATTCGTGGGCGCGTTGGTGACTCAGCTCTGGCTCTCCAGATACGCCGACAGAGGCTACGGAGGCCTGCTATTGCGACTAGGAGTCATTGCCTCAGCTTTAGGACTGTTGTGGTTCGGGATCGCAGATCAGTTGTGGCAGTTCATCCTTGCTCGACTGATACTCGGAGCAGGAATCGGAGTGATTGTTCCTGCCAGCAGACGTTTTATTATCGTTAACGCAGGCTCCAACCAAGGCCGACAACTCGGCTCATTTTATGGTTCTTACATCGCCGGTTTTGTCTTTGGGCCTCCAATTGCTGGTGCTTTGACCGTCGCCTTTAACGTTCGAACACCGTTCCTTCTCTTCGGTGCACTGACCATTGCAACGTATTTATCGATATACCGGTTAGAAATACCAGCTACACAAAATAGTGATCAAACTCAGAAACGAGTTTTGCGACGCTTGGTACGCAGCCGCCAAATGGTCGCTGCATTACTGGTCGTGATCTCCTTCAGGTATTCGATCGGAGTTTTCGAACCTCTTTGGGCGCCTCATATGGATAATTTGGGCGCGTCAACCATGATCGTCACCTTGTCCTTAACTGGTTTTGCCCTACCGATGTTGCTAATAGCTAGGTGGGCAGGCTCGTTATCAGATCGATACAGCCCCCGGGCCACATCATTGCTTTCCGCGCTCGCAACAGTCCCATTAATGGCCTCCTACGGATGGATATCTTCCGTCCCCATTCTCTTCATCGCAGCGATGCCCCACGGAATGATGGAGGCAGTGCAATCCCCTGGATCTCAGGCTGCCGTTTCCGACGCGGCACCGTTAGATGACGCCGCAGCCGCTCAAGGACTCGGGGAAGCCATGGGTTCAGCCGCATCAATGGTTGGCGCTTTAACTGCAGCGCCGCTCTACTCGTGGCTCGGACCGGGTCCAGCTTTCCTTATCGGAGCGATAACCATGTTGGTTCTGCTGTCAAGCAGTTGGCTACTCGACCCTCCACCCCTCTCGGAACGAAATTCAGAGTCGAAGTCGATTTAATAGTCGGCAATGAGAGCGGAACTAGATGCTTTATCTCTCGGCCGGCGGTCAAGAATGAACTCAGGTGGACGCAAATCATTAATTTCGCTGACACCGCTCGGGTCGCTGTAATAACCCAGGGCGTAACTTCCCATTGTGTAGCCAAGCATCTCTTGTAAATCATGATCAAGGCTCTTAGCTATCTCTGGCGGACATGACAGATACTGATTCTCTTCAGTACGCAACCATCCCAGGCAGTAGGTGATGTTTACACCAGTCCGGTCAGAATCAGAACAGTTCTTACCGCCTCCATGAATAACTGACCCTGAGTAGAGCAAAACAGACCCCGCAGTCATTACCGCCTGACTTGTTTCCTCATCCAAAGCTCGACGATCATCAGGCCACCCAACAGATCCCGGTACGACCCGAGTCGCTCCATTTTCTTCGGTGAAATCCGTCAATGCCCAAATCGTGTTGAACTGAGGCTCAATTTCAGCCGGCACGTAGCCGCCCCATGCGAGTCGATCACGGTGGCGAGGTTGAGCGCCCTGACCAGGCTGAATGTTGATGATTTGAGTGAGATGTAATTGGATTTTGTCGGTATAAGGTTCCAGGAACTGGCGGGCAAGGTCAGTCGTAGTCGGATGCATCACTAACTCTCGAGCGGCTTCACTACGAGCCACCAGCGCTCCGGTCCGAGTTGTGAGCCTCCCACTGAAATCGTCACGCCCTGTAGGAGTTGAAGCAATAAACGGTCGGAGTTCACTGTCAACGCGCGACCGGAGCTCATCGCTCATTACATCCACAAGCACACACGCACCGTCCTCACGAAGAGTTGTAAGAACATCATCGCTATCTGCATCAGCATCGAAATAAACGAGGTTCGCCATTTGCCTAGCCTATGTCAATCCGGTTCATTATTTTACTGAACGATTATTCGAGTCCCGATCAAGACTCGGTCTTGCGCCGATCTGTCATCTTTTTAAAGTGCGTAGCCCCATTCATCGAAGGGACACGCCCCTCGCCAGGCCCCATGTCCGCCATGACAGTAAAAGCCGCTGGTACACGAAAATTGAACGACTCTTCTTCAGGAAGCAAACATGCCTCAGAGTCGCAAGCCTGCCAACGAACCTTGCCGCTAATCGTGACCCAGCGACCATCATCATCTTTCGTGATGGCCCTACCATTCTGGGCGATCGGCAAACGCAAGATCACGTTTCCTTCGTAGACCTCGAGCGTGTGTCCATCGGTACCTAAAGTCAGAGGACGTGTATCAGGAGCAATCATCGTGTAAGGCAGTATTCCTTCCACGTCTCCATCTAACTCAATCGATGCCGCAACTAGCCCTTCAGGCACTGGCTCTTGATAGAGGTGCATACCTTCGGGTACCGAAAAACGGGCCACTATTTGCCTAGTGATACCGATCGGCAGGTCAGCCCCGTCGAATTCAATCTCAACGTTTACTTGTTCACCTGTTACAGGCCTTTCGGCAAGAGTGAACTCTTCTCCCTTTACAGCGGCAACCAACTGTTCAGCTCCCGGCCGAACGGTGAAATTATTTTCAAAGAATTTTTGGGTAACAATTCCCTCAGAATTAGTCACATAGACACCGGGGTACGGAATCCCATACCAAGGGTGATCATCCTCAGCGATAGTTGTATTAAGAATCCCAAACGACCGTATGACCTCGCTATCAGAATCCGAGAGCATCGTGAAACTAGCCCTGTGGGCCTTTTTATAGTCGGCAAGCGCATCAACTTCGTCGTAACTCAGTACATACAACTTGGCCCCCGCAGCTTCGAAGTCAGACATTCCCTTTTCCAGCTCGACCAGCTGGGTGCGACATGGCGGTCACCAAACAGCCGATCGGGTAAAGACCAAGACCACAGGTTTCCCTTCGCGATCCTCGTGCAGGTCAAGAGTTACGCCGTCTGAATCAACTGCTACAACGTCAGGTAGGCGTTCTCCAACTTCCGGTCCCGTAGGAAACGCTCCCAAAGGGTTGGATCTGGGCCCAGATCCGGCCGGCAAGGGAGCTATGTATCCCTCGGCGTCTTCGTATTGATTGGGCGCCAACTCAGCCCCACGAGTATCACGTTCGATCTGCATACGGTAAAACTTAGCCCGTCAGAAACGACTACGGTCCTGTGACCGGCCATAAGGGAGCAGACAAATGCCGCAACCACTTCGATTCGGCGTTATGTATGACTGTCGCCACATACCTGGCGGCGATTTGTCCATGTCTGACGTTTACTCAGCAACAATCGAACAAGCGGTCCTGGCCGATGAACTTGGGTTTGACCACGTTTGGTTTACCGAACACCACTTTCTAGAGGACGGTTATCTCCCAGCCTTTCAACCATTAGCTGGGGCAATCGCAGCTCGGACTAGAAATATTCGGATCTCCAACGACATAGCGTTGCTGCCCCTCTATCACCCGGTGAGACTCGCCGAAGAACTAGCTGTCCTAGATCACATCTCTGAAGGTCGGATGGAATTCGGAATTGGGATGGGTTACGTGCCCAAAGAATTCGAAGCATTTGGGGTTCCACTCAAGAACCGAGTCTCTATGACCGACGAAGCCATCGAGATACTCCGACTGTGTTGGGCAGATGAGCCATTTAGTTTTACGGGCAAGCGCTATCAACTATCAAACATAAACGTTTACCCGAAACCAGTGCAGGTCGGAGGTCCGCCCCTGTGGATAGCCGCTATGAAAGAACCCGGAGCACTGCGAGCAGCTCGCTTCGGAACGAACTTGCTGCCACAAGGACGAAGAGAAGACGTCCTTGACCCATGGAGAGATGCAGTCAAAGCTGACGGCGGAGATCCCAACGATTATCGAGTAGGGATCATTAGATCTGTCTACGTAACAGATGACTTCGACAAAGACTGGCCAGCTATACGAGAGGCTGAACGTTTTCGCATGGGCGTTTACGGAACATTTATGGCCGAGACCCCCGATGACTACGGCTGGGGCAGCGAAGGCGGCATACCTCAGAACGTGCTCATAGGAACCGCCGACGAAGTCGTTAAGGAACTCACAGATTTTATTGAGTTATACGGAATCACAGACATAGCCACTTCGGGCTTACCACCAGGACTTGACCCCGAATTCATGGCAAGAAACCTTGAACGTCTTGCAACAGAGGTAATACCGCTTCTGAAGTAGCGAATTAGGAGGATTCAAACGCGTAGGTGTCAAGGGTTTCTTGAGCTCGAACGCGAAACTTGTGCCAATTACCTCCCCCGTAATAGGCAAGACTTCCTGGTTCCGAATCGCCATGACCGTTGTAATAGGACAGGCAATCTCGAAGTGGTGCCGTAGCTATGTCAGCCTGTCGACAGTGTTCGGCATAGTTCATTTCTGCTTCTTCAGTGATGTCGACGACTTCATGCCCTTCTTCTCGCATCATCGAAAGCATCCAGACGATGTAATCCGCATGCGTCTCTATCGCGTCGGTGAAGTTGAAGCTTCCGCCTCCGCCTTGCGGTCCAGTCATGATGAACAAATTCGGGAACCCATTGCTATGGATCCCTAGGAAGGTCTTGGTCCCTTCAGTTTCCCACTTATCTTTCATCGTTTGGCCACCCCTACCAGTGACCATGTTGAAGGTTGACGTCGCCATCCACTGGAAGCCCGTGGCATAAATCAGCACATCGAGTGGGTATTCCTTGCCTTCGTGAACTACTCCGTTTTGGTTGATATTCGTCACACCCATGGGCGCGGTATCTACTAAGTGGACATGCGGCAAGTTGAACGTAGGCAAATACTCATCGTGGAATGTGGGTCGCTTGCAGCCATATGGGTAGTAGGGCTTTAACGCCTCCGCTGTTTTTGGATCTTCGACTATCTCATCGACTCGGGCCCGTATCTGCTCCATGATGCGGAAATTCGAATCCAACTGTTTTTCAACCATTTCCTCGGGTGTGAGTTTCCGATCGTGTTCTTTGCGTTCCTTGAAATCATCAACTTTCCCTGCCAGGTAGTCGTCGTTTGCTTGGATCGCTGAGCGGCCGGCTGAAATCCTTGAAAATCGCTTTCTTCGGGCTCTTGCCCAGCCCGGTTCTTCTTTCCAGGATTCGATTTCATCTGGACCTGTAACTCGCTGGTCGCGTACGTCAATTGACGAAGGTGTGCGCTGAAACACGTACAGATCGCCGACAATTTTTGCGAGCTCCGGAACAGCTTGGACTGATGTAGCGCCCGTACCGATAATCCCAACCCTCTTTCCCTCAAGATCTACGTCATAACGCCAACGCGAGGTGTGGAATGACTCCCCTTCGAATCGTTCCATTCCCTCAATCCGAGCGAGTTTGGGAGTTGTCAAAATGCCATTAGCCAAAATAACGTAACGAGAGCGCATTGCATCTCCGCGGTCTGTATGCACAGTCCAGCGTCTTGTTTCTTCATCCCAGTCAGTTCGCTCGACCGTGGTATGGAAGAGACATTTGTCGTAGAACCCGAACTTGGTGGCCATTGACTGGCAATACTCAAGAATCTCAAAACCTGAAGCAAACTTCATTGTAGGGAAATATTCCATTTCCTCTAAGAGAGGCAGGTAGCTGTAGGACTCAACATCGCATGCGATACCTGGGTAGCGATTCCAATACCAAGTGCCCCCTACGTCACCACCTTTTTCGCAGAACCTGACATCTTGGAAACCTGCTTCTTTAAGTCGGTACCAAAGAAGGAGCCCAGCGAAACCTGCGCCGATCACGACTATTTCGCAGTCGTCAGTTAAGGCATCGCGTTCAACAGGAGAGTCGGAATAGTGGTCTTCGAGATACTTAGAAAATTCCCCCTCCATCGTCATGTAATCAGCAGCACCTCGCCGTTGCTCTTTGAATTCCCGATATTTCGCCTGCTCAACAGCATCGAACTTTGCTGCCTGAGAAACTTCGGGAAGCGTTTTCAGACTGGTATCAGAGTTGACCTGATAACCCTTACCTTGAATTTTGTCACTTGCCTTACCGGCTCGAGTGTCAAAAATTTTGAGGCCTGTTTCGGGATCGATACTGATCGCCATTTTGCTCTCCTGTTCGGACCCTAGTGATGTTAGGCAATCAAGATGGGGTCGTGCTGCTTCGATCGGGCTCGATTGAAATCACACCCGTACGGCGCTTTGCCAGCCACTCTGACCTGCCTGTGACTATCAAATTGATAGTCTCTTAGGGTGACCGCTCGCGCCTGGATAGCTGTTGCGTTTGCGGCAGCGAGCGCCGGTGTAGCTCAAGGTTTTGGCAGGTTTACGCTAGGTGTCGTATTACCTGCAATGCGCTCAGATCTAGGACTATCAAATACGGTCGCTGGTTCAATTGCTACCGCAAACGTTGCTGCCTATCTAATCGGCACCTTGGCTGTAGCTATAGCTGCCTCGCGCATCAAACTCTTGACGGTCATGAAGGTTGGACTACTCATTGCCGTAGGCGGGCAGGTTGTCTCGGCACTTGCTCCTAATGCTGCTGTTTTGATGTTTGGGATGTTCTGCTGTGGCTTTGGCGGAGCATGGGTTTGGATTCCGACCCCTGTTGTTGCAAGCGCTGCATTCCCACCCGAAAAACGCGGCACGGCCATCGGACTTCTTTCATCGGGCATGGCCCTAAGCATCGTGTTCACCAGCCAACTCGCTGGCTGGGTTCGACGGGTATGGGGAGACGAAGGCTGGCGCAATGTTTACGTAGTCCAAGCAACAATCGGACTTCTAGTAGCAGTCGGAACCGTAGCCATAGTTAGACACGCTCAAGATCAGCTCTCGCCTAAAGGCAGTGTGGGCGGGTTTGATGCGCTACGTCGTGTACCTGGGTGGAAACCGATCACCGCCATGTACACCACATTCGGTTTTATGTATCTCCTCGTTCTAGCGTTCATGAGTAGCCGGCTAGAAGATGACAACGGCTGGTCGGCCAGCAACGCTTCTTTGTCATTCACCTTGATCGGGCTGGGGATGGTGTTCGGCGGTCCAATTGTCGCTAAGTCAGTCGCCACCTTCGGAACCCGGGCAACCCTCGGATGCGCCTTCGGTCTTTGGACCGTTCTCGTACTCAGCATCCTGCCTGGTTGGGTACTGCCTACTCTTGGGGCGTCAATAGTGATTGGGATGATATTCGCCTCAATTCCAGTAACCCTGACCATGTACTTCGTCGAAAACGCGTCAGCTGAGGATTACGGTCCCGGTTTCAGCGCAGCTACTTTGGCTTTCGGCGTAGCACAAATGGTTTCGCCGCAGATTGGTGGCGTCTTAGCCGACTGGACATCCACTTTCCTTTGGGTGTTGTTGCTCTCATCTGCTTGTGCTTTATTAGGAATTGTTGGGGCACTTCGGCTACCGAAACTCCCAACATCAACACCGAAACCTCTCCCAACACCACCGCCTAATCAGCCCCTGGTTCCTCCATCAGTTTTTTCCGTACGCCCCCATTAAGCACGCTGAAGGGCTATCAGCCTAAATTCATTACATGAATCGTGACCTTTCAGAATCTGGTTTTGACCTCAAACAAATTGACCGCTTACTAACTACAACACGAGCCGTTCGTAAGCGTTTGGACTTCGCTCGCGACGTCACCGATGACGTAATTTTCGAATGCATTGACTTAGCCGAACAGGCACCTACCGGCGGCAACGACGCGAGTAGACGTTGGCTCGTAATCCGCGACCAAGGACTCAAAGACCAGCTAGGGAGCTTGTACGCCGAAGTCGGGACCCTATTCCTTCAAGCCAGAGGAAGATTGGAAGGCACTGGCCACCCAAAAGAGCATGTTGTTAGCTCAAGCGCATACCTAGTTGACAATTTTTCGAAAGCACCAGCTCTAGTTATTTGCGCTATTTGGGGCCTCCATGACAACAGCGGTCGCCCAGGACTTTTTGATAGCGCTATTCCTTCAGCATGGAGCTTCAACCTAGCTTTACGATCGCGTGGCCTAGGCACTGCCTACGCCACAATGTTGAACAACAAAACAGCCGAAGTCAGCGAAATATTAGGGATACCCAATGGCGTCACCACATTGGTGTGCTTCCCTGTGGCATACACCATCGGACAGGAATTCTCCCCTGCACCCAGACGACCAGCGTCGAACATCACCTATTTCGACCAATGGGGCTTCACCCGAGAACTACCGAGCGCTGACGGCTCCGCTCGGATTCAAGACGGACCAGGTGTAGTAACAGAAATCGATACCGATGCAAGGCCGAGAAAAGTTTGGGAAGTAATTTCTGACATCAACATGCCAGCACTCTTTTCCAACGAGTTCGTCGGAGCAGAATGGGTTTCCCAAGACCAGACAGGAGTCGGGTCAAGGTTTACCGGTCGCAACTCAATCCCGGGAATACGTGACTGGGAGACCGAATGCATTGTTACAGAATGGGTTGAGCGCCAAGTATTTGAATGGCGCATCACAGATCCAGATAATCCAGGGGCTATTTGGCGCTTCGATTTAGCTGAACAAGGCACCGGAAGCCGACTCCGATTTTCAATGGTCATTGGGAAAGAGAACAATGGCACCGCACCAAGAGCACAAGAAGATCCCTCAAGAGAAAACGCTGTCCTATTCGAACGACGTTTAATCCACAAATCAAACATGCAACGCGTTGTAGAAGGAGTGAAGACGTTGGTCGACGACGGACCTAACGTCGATCAATAAAGACGTGTTCCTTCGCTAAAAACATCGTCGACCGCCCAAAATCTATGAAATTTGCTTCATCCTCGTAAGCACGCTTAGCTGCAGCTCGATTTTCTGGAGTCGGATTCCCCATCGCTGACCGATCCATCCACACCTCAGCGTGACCAAGATATGGCTCTATTTTCGATCCGCGAGAGCGGTTAATCCCCTCGGTTAATTCTGCTTCATCTCGGTGAACCTGTTGATACCGAACGATCCCCGATCCATGAGCTTGCCGCCGGATAACCGGGCCATGGTGAGTTCGCCAATACCACTGAGCTTCTTCCATGCTCAAAGAATCAAGCTGACGCAGAGGGAAGTACAACTTAACCAAACTTGAACGCTCGCTCGCCACAACATTTTCTGGTGTCGGGTTCACCTGCGGATATTCGTAATTAAACCAAGCCACAGAGCGTTCCAAATCAATGAAGCGCTGTTCATCGTCTCGAAGAGCCCGATCCGCTTCTCGCCCTTCCCCAGAACGCGTTGCTTCAAACATTGCGTTCTTTGACTCCCACCAAACCTCTGCCACGCCGTCGTAAGGCTCTTCCATCTCTCCACGACGACCGGTAAGACGGCTGTGATCATCATCGGTGGAATGCACCTGCACGTAACGAAGCATGTTCAACGTTTTCGAGTAGCTAGCAACGAGAGGGCCGTGTTCTTCAAGCCAATACCTTTGCATCTCCTCTTTCGTCATACCTTCTTTGCGGCGCATCAGAAAGGTCAATCTCAGCATTCATCCTCCTCTTCCATCAGACCTTAGTTCGCACTAAAAGCAGATGGCATTGGCGCTCTTAAGTCCGCGAGTTGAATACTCGACACATTTGACCGATAAGTTGTCACTAGAGCGCCGGTGGCGGAACTGGCAGACGCGCCGGCTTTAGGTGCCGGTGTCTTCGGGCGTGTGGGTTCGAGTCCCACCCGGCGCACAAATTCTTCACTTCACTGAACGCAATCAACCATTCCAAACAGCATCAAACCAACTACTCACCGGAGCTTCTAACAGCGGGAAACCTTTCTCATCAACTGCTCCGCAAGTGACACACTCAATTCCCGCATCTAGGTCGCGACGCCAAGACACGACCGTGTGGGTTTCGTGCTCTAAATACAGGTCAGCGACCGTCAACGTCGACGACGAGTTCTCCTCGACGTCATACAACTGAACCCAATCGTCGCAACTTCGGCATCGCAATCCGATTCGATTCTCATCCCAAACCTCATACCCCCACTCAATGGCGAGATCATGACCTTGATGCATGGACCACTCATCGCCAGCCTCGAGCATCGGCCCCCCTTCTTCCAGATGCTTTAGGTAGCGCATCCTCCAATCCCGCCCATGAACAAGCTTCGCTCGGACGGTTGAGTCAAGCTGAGCTCGAGGGTTGCCCTTCGCCTCCGAGAGAATTTCATCAGTCAGGTAGATCGCTTCTCGCAACATATGTAGACGCTCTTCGTCACGTTCCATATCTTCTACCTCCACTGACAGACTTAGCATCATCTCACGTGCTGCCTATCCACAAGGCAGAATGGAAGACATGTTGTCCCCTTACCGAATTCTCGACCTCACTGACGAACGTTCTAACTTGACTGGATTGCTGCTAGCCCAACTCGGAGCTGAGGTAATAGCAGTTGAGCCAGCAGCTGGCAGCAGTTCACGGCGCATAGGGCCTTTCGAACAAGATGACGTAAACGTAGAAAAGTCTCTCACTCATTGGGCTTGGAACCGTGGAAAAAAATCCGTCATCGGAGGAGTGGAAGAAATCGAGTTGCTTGCTGCGACGTCCGATGTCGTCCTCGATTGCGGAGTATTCGAAGGTTTAGATCTTGACAAGCTGCGATCGGCTAACCCTTCTCTTCTGACAGTCACAGTGTCGCCCTTTGGCGCGACCGGTCCCAAAAGCGATTGGATAGCAACAGACCTGACGCTGCTAGCGAGTGGAGGCCAACTTGGCCTCACCGGAGACCCTGACCGCGCTCCGATACAGGTCGGTGGTGTTCCTCAAGGTTGGTTACACGGAGCCCTTGAAGCTGCCGAAGCGACAACTATTGCTCTT
>Ga0115011_10000181_pt1 | contig 57215 bp, 49 predicted proteins | sample TroAtlMetagenome_2_FD_88705 | JGI IMG/M metagenome (GOLD analysis project Ga0115011, IMG submission 88705) | Marine eukaryotic phytoplankton communities from Atlantic Ocean - Tropical Atlantic ANT8 Metagenome | ecosystem: Environmental > Aquatic > Marine > Oceanic | place: Tropical Atlantic... | reverse complement strand
CCTTCATCACACTGTCTATTACCGCCAGTGTGCACACCTGCGCCTCCACCGTTCAATACTCCTTCTGACCATCCTGAACCGGCTGTAGTTACAACAGCTGCTACAACAGTTCCTCCGATAGCTCTCTTGTCTCCACGTTTACAGTCGGTACCGTCACCGTAGAAACATTCTGCTCCTGTACGTGCTCCCAATGCGTCGCGACAACCTTCAGCTGGGTTAGCTGAGGTATCAACCGTAACACTGGAATCATAACCATTCAAACCGTAACATTCATCAGTTCCAGTGGAACCGTCATGTGCGATGGTCTCATGAGCATAAGTTATTGGCGTACAGTCAGCTTGCGTTTCTTGTGTACCTCCGTTCGCACTATCCTCACATTCAAATCGATGAGTACGTGCCAAATTACCAAGCACACACTGTCCTACAGCTGCTTCATAATCGTTTGTTGTACTGTAGTCAGTGCTTACGATTTGCGTACAGTCTTGGTCTGGGTTGCTATCGGTGGTCAAACATCCACTTGCACTGGTGGTAGATACCTTACCAGTTGTGGCGTCGTATACACCAGCAGATACAATGTAAGATGCTGCGTAACCCGCTTCACCTACTGTGCCCACAGCTGGGCACCTACATACATCTGAGCACAGATTCTCTGCTACTTCAGCTGAGATTTGAGAACCCTTTGTAACCTCGTTGGTAGTATCGATAATTGGTTGTACTGGTGCTGGGCACGAGCAGGAAGCTGGGCAACCTGGTGTCATACTCCAGTCAATACAATTGGAATCAATCTTCGTTCTTAATGTGACAACTACATTGTCATCGTCACATGCTACTGGTGGGTTAGTCCATCGTTTCAAACTAGTAATTGAATCTGAAGTGCTAATACCTGTGATTAGCTTGATTGAAGCACAATTACTCAACAAACCAGTGTTTGCTGCTTTAGCTTTAAGACCTGCTACAGCAGTTTGACCGTCTGGGAATTCCAATGTGGTCACACCGTCCACGGTAACAGGAACTTTACTACATGCTGTGATAAAGTTAAGTGCCACTGTTTTACACACATCGTGTGCCGCATCACCGCTCAAGGTAGCGTCAATCAACGCAGTACCATCTGGTTTAGTGTAATACGTGTTGGTTTGTGAACAGAATGAACCTCTGTTAGAGTTCGAAACCGAATCCAAACTAGCTTCACCCAATACCGAACAATCATCTTCACCACTATCACCATATCTAGGACATTGGTAAGAAAATGTTGCCCCGGTCAAACGACCTGATTGAGCGTATTTACTAACACTAGTATCGAAACCTGTGCACAAACGTGCACAAGTACAGTCATCTGGTGCGTTAGTTTCATCCTCACAGTTAAGAGCGCTTTCGCTGGATGGGTAACATGCGCACTGACCATCTTTATGAGGGTCCGTTGGGCATGTACTGTCATCACTTCCTTGATTCGTGTTAGGGCAATCGCCCTGACAGTTGTGACAACTCTCACCACCGTCGAATTCTCCAAAGTGCAAGTGGTCGCATACACCATCACCACATTTACAGTCGCCTGGGCAACTAGCAAACGTTTCTTGAGATGCAGTTGTGCTAGTTCCATGGACGGAAACATCACACACACCATTACCACAGAATGGAGTAAAGTCGGATACAGCACAATCAGCATCTGCGATTGGGAATCCATCATCAAAGTTACCATCGCCATTACCATCACCTGCTACGTATGTGGTTGCATCACATACGCATGGGTTCAACACACAGAACCCTGCCACACAATGGCCGTCTGTTGGGCTACCGTATGGTTCGCAATCCGCATTCGTTTGGCATCTTTCCAAGTCCAATAAGTTGGACAAACCACTAGAACAACACGAGTAGTGTTTGTGTTCCTTTAGGATATCTGCTACTGGTACATAATTCTCGCTAATCAATTCACTTTCCAAATCAGCAATTGCTTTTCTCTTAAGGTCCAATAATACCTTTGCGTCATATTCGGCGGTACTCAATGTCTTACATGATGCTACATCGAGTGCGTTGCCATCTCCGTCGGTAACAAATGCATTACCTGCGGCTGTTTTTGCTGAGTAAGCTGCCGCTGAGGCAACTCCCATAGCGTCCTTGTTCTCTACTGCTTCTTGACAAGCAGCGAAGATTTTGTGTAGTTCGTCAATGTATTCATCATCTTGACCTGCTACATCGTTGTTGATGTCTCCACTTTGTACAACGGTCACGTATGCCGTGTAAGCATTGGAACGTGGGTTGATAGCGGTGTTCTTGTAATAATCCAAGAATGCTGCCGAAGCGTATTCAAGCGCATCCACACGAGCTGTGTTACGAGCTGTCAAAGCAGTGGCCTCAGCTCCTTCCAAGTTAGCAATTTCTTGTGCACCGGAAGCAGTGTTGGTCAAATACAATCGTAAACGTTCTTTCGCTTCGTGAATTTGTTTGATAGCAGCACCTTCCAATGATTCGTCTATTTCATAAACTTCACAATTCAATGTTCCGATAGGATGACTACCAGCATTCAGGAAAGCAGCTTGGGAATACAATGTTAAAGCGCCGGCGGCATTAGTAACACCTAATTCTGTAAGAGCCGCGGTACATGATACTGAAGTACCAAGACCAAGGGCGTGGGTCGTTAAAGCTGCGGCACATGCATCGCCTTCGTAATCAGACAAGCAAGAAATACATTCGGTAGCAAACTGGCTTCCTTTTGATTTACATTGGCTGTATGGAACTACTTCGGAACCGCCCGTGGCTCTGGCTCCGCCAGCAAGACCGTCGATACCGTCACAGAAATCTTTCTCAGCTTGGGTACAGATATCAGCGTAATGACCATCGTCCAATAAGTCCTTCAATTCTTGAATCCTACTTTCCATTTCATCAATAATGTCTTGGTCGTCACCTTGAGATTTAGCTGCTGCTACAAGACCAGCACATTCACATAACTTTTCTTCGCCAATCATAGTGGTCTCTGCGCTTGCATCAATCGCAACGTTGGATTCGGTAGTACCGGAAATAAATTGAGCTTTGATTTCAGCAACGGTCATTGTGTCAATTCCTACACCATTGTTGCTATTCTGTGATTGCAATGTAGAGTCGGAGTTGGTGAATGAACAGTAGTCACCTACTATAGCAGCACATGAACCAGATGAACAGAAAGTGGATTGACAATCGCTTCCATCTGAGCAGCTAACTCCAATTCCACAGTCGCCATCATCTTGGCAAGTTGTTGCTCCTGCTGGTGGGTTACAGATACCATCTCCGTCGGTATCGTCGCTCAAGTCTTGACCAGTGGACAAATCACAATTTGCGTCTACTAGGCGGGTGTTTCCGCCGTTGTCTCCTTCTCCTGGCTTGATAGTGTACCCGGTAATGACACCATCTGTCATTACAGCATCACATTTAGATGAGTCTACTGGAGTACCAATAGTTGCTTGCTGTTCAGCTGTCATGACACATGTGTGTGTTTGGATACAGGCAATATCTTCAGCTGTGTCACATTCTGCTTGGGAATCATAAACATTGTTCCATTTTGCTACACAGTTAGGGTCAGCTTGTGTAGATGCTATGTATGACAAAGCACCAGTCATTAAACAATCCGTGGTTGTAGCACACGTGATATCTCCAATTTTACAGTTGGAACAGTCACTAGTACAGAATCCTGGAACAGTACCATAGTCATAAACACCACGTTTGCTGACAGAATTGCCTGATTTGGTAAATTTACACCATTTCAAACCATCATGTAAACAGTCACGTTCCGAATCGGATTGTGCTGGGAACAATCTGGAAGCAGTATCATAGCCACTACCTGCGGAATTAATCGTAGGATTTAAACCGACACCATATTGAGGATAGCTAGTTGCATGGCCGTAAGTTGGTGCTGGATTAGCTGCTACTGCGTGATGGTCGGAAGGAATAGTGTGATGTGTAGTCGAGGCGCCTTCGTGTCTCAACCTTTTCTGTTGTTGTTGCCATTGTCTCAAATGACGTCCACGTACACGAGATTGGTGGTGCATACTGTTCAAATGCAAGTTGTTGGATACCTTGTAACCATATTTCTGTGCGATTGCATCGGAATAAGCCCCGTCGTTAGCAAAGGCAGTTGGGTCCCCACTGGAGCTGTCGTCTTTACACACACCAAGTGCATCTATTTCCGGAAGGTCAGTTTGGCTGTAACCAGAATTACCTGGGCTAATACCAGAACATAATCCTTTAGAAATCAATGCACCGTAACCGTCAAATGAGGCACCAACACAAGTCAATGAGCAGGCGGTATTAAATGATTGACAACAGTCGCTTACGCCAACACATTCAATCCTTTGTGCCAATTCAACTTGGTCTGAGCCTGATTCGGTACCGCGTGGTACACGACATACAGACAAATCAGACGAGCTAGTCGTATCAGCGTTAGCAAAGTCATCAATTTCGTTCCAATGGTTAACAGAATCAGAAACGACAGTATGGTCGATACTGCCTTCACCGTGTGCCAAACGTTGTTGGTAACGTCTTGCCAATTTCTCTACATGACGTTGTTTTACACTCTGTAAACGGTGTGGTTGTTGCGTTGCGTGTTCAAGTACCGGATGGATAAAGTTAAATCCATGGGTGTTGATACTGTTCAATTTGTTACGGAAACTCAACAAACGTCTTCCACCACTACCAACGGTCGTACCCGTGGTTGCGGTTTGTACATAGTAAGTGAATGTAATACCGTTCACTGTGAACGTATGCAATGTTTGAGTTGAAGCAGAATGGTCAGTGCTTGAGCTGGAACCAGCACAAGCGACAGTCTGTCCATACAAGCTGTTTGGCGAAGGAGCACTGCCGCTTGAGCACACTGGTGAACCACATTTCTTACTGCCAGCAATTGCTACTTCAGAACATCCGGTATCGCCAACATTACACCCAGTGCCGTCGGACAATACGTAATGATACTGTTGTTCACATGCTGCGCCGTTAGCACAGTCACTGTGGAAAGTACATGTGGCGTCGAAACCAGCCAAACCACTTTGACCACTACCACCTGGAGCAGCTTCTCCTACACACACGTCGTTGTGTGTACAGCTACCACCGCAGTCAATACCGGTTTCACCTCCGTTTTGTAAACCATCGCTACAGGTTGGGTTACTGATACAGATATCTTTTCCGTTGGTACCAACATGAGCACTGGAAGTTTCGTAACCGTTGGTTCTGCGGACACTATCATCACCTCCGCCATCGGCTTCATCAGCACCGAACCATAAGTCACATACAAGGCCAGAAGCACAAGTAGAACCAACATGCCCATCACCAGATACTGCTGTTGCACATTCATCGTCAATGTTACCCAAATTATAGTCGGAACATACACCAACACTGTTACATACTTGTGTCCATTTTCCACTGTTACCGTGTTGCGTAACTCCGGATGGAGGGTTTGCGGTACGGATAGAGCTAAATGGTCTACAGTCAGAGCTTGCAGTACAAGCATCGCCACTCATAACGTATGCTACGGCAGCGCATTCCTTAACAACAGCAGCGTCATAAGTGTACGATGCTGGGTCTGAATCAGCAACCAACACACCTACATTGTATACCGTATCACGGCACACTCCGTTGGTACATTCGTCATTTTGTGAACATACCGTACCATCTGCCAAGGTCTTAACACATTCACCATCCAGACCTGAGCCTGGGTTAATCTGGTCCAAACATACGGCCTTGGAGTCATGGCCATTGTATTTACCAGTGGAAGTATCCAAGACGCACAATTTAGATGCTTCGATAGCCAAATCAGCAGCAATACAGTCAGCCGAACGGGCATTCTGGTCTGCTAAACCGTTAAGTGTATCACCGGTTGCCAATGGTGGGCAACATGCGGAATCGGTTTGATGGTTATATGTTCCGCATCTTGAACCAGCACGTACTACCTTATTCACGTCTGCTAAGCTAGCAATGGTTACAGCGTCTTTAACTGCGGCAACTTCCGCACAGTATTCGTCCAATGCTGTCTTAGCACCATCGTAAGTCTTTGAGTTAACTTCTTGTTTCTTGGCGTCCAAATCTTCGACTTCAAAATCGTATTTCTTTAATTCAAGAGCATGACTAACTTTAGCACGGACCTTTGCCTCTACCAAATCTTCGCACTTGGTCATAACCGTTGCGTGTCTGTTCTTGAATGCCTTTAATTCTTTCGCTAAGTCACCGATGTGAGCCAAGATAACATCTCTGTAGGTCTCAGCAGCATGAACATCGTCGTTCAAGTTCTTAAGTTCCGATGGGTCAATGTTTAACTCTCCTTCGCGTGTTTGACGTGCGGATACAGCAGCATCGTATGCGTCTTCAGCATCCGTGTACGCTTTGATTTTTTGGTAAATACCAGGACCGTCCAAATTGCCAGTAATGTCATATGCGCCAGCGTGTGGGGAAGCATGAGCACTGTAAGCTGAACCGTCAGTCTTTAAACATTGTTTTACGAAGTGGGTAATAGAACCATCAACACAATCAGAGTTGGCTGCGTCGGAAACAGCACAGTCGTAAGCGGCAGCAGTGTCCTCGATAACAACATCCAAAGCATCGAGACAATGGCTTCTGCGAGATTCGAACGTGCTCAACGACTCACCTGCTACTACACCTTTCGCATATTCGTTGAGGGTAAGTTCTTGTGTACTTGATAGTTTCAACTGGTCGTTTACACCTATTGCTTGACCATCACTGTTAAGTGTGGTGGATGGGCATCCACGTGTATCTGGAACTACGATATCAGTCTCACATTCTGCCAAATCATTCTGGAACTTGGTCTTATCGTATGTCAAGGCGTTTGGATAAGTACCAATAACATTGTTACCATTGTCGTAACGGTGATGCGGTTGGTCGGTTTGCACACCGTCAGTATCGTCGTCATTGTCATATCCAGTTCCTGGGTAACCCTTAATATATCCAGCAGTACCGTCAATACCAGCCAATGAGCTAAGAACAGATTGGGCGGGGATACTACATTTCGCAACACGATTGGCATTACCTGCTCCACCTCCAGTCTTGGTCACGCCATCATCAGCGTAGATTGGGGCTTCACAAGAAGCAGCAATCAATGTAGCACGTTCGTCTTTGTAATCGTCCAATATATTCAACCTAGTGTATACACGTTGGTAGATGTCTTTATCGTTGAAGAGTTGTTTACGGGCTGCGCACGTCTCGCAACGGTCAAACCTGTCTTCAGATTCCCAGATACAGTATTCAACTGTTTCTGCTACCAATGTTTCCAAACCTTCCTTCAAGTGGTCCACACGGTCATCCGTACCTTGCGATTCAGACGCATAGGTCGAAGTCGCTACCAAGAATTCCAAGATAGATACCAAGTTGGTAATTATCTTTGTAGTACCGTCGTTCAATACAATAGCCAAACCATCCGAAGAACCAGCACCGTCAATGGTAGCTGCCGAACCACGTCTCAAGTTAGGGTCGCTAGTCAATACACCATCTACATCGTAGACGTTGGTGAACTTAAGAAGTTCCGAACCCAAATGTGGGCATGCGGATTCTTTACCAACACGCGTGTTAAATGGTTCTGGTACGGAATTGTCAGTATCAATGTCTTCAATGAACGCTTTGGCAATGGTCTTGTATACAACCTTAGCAAGTTCGTTGAATTTAACGACGTGCGCTGTTACTTCAACACCTGGTACAGCTGCTGCTGTGTATGCTTCTTTTAACAAGTTAAGAGATTCACCCAACTCACCAATACGTTGGTCGATTTTTTGACGTTGTACATTAATTGCTACATCTTCTGGGGTTGTTGCTGCGGCTTCAAGTGCTGCTACCAAAGTCTTGGAACTAGCATCGCTTGAGTCTTCTTTCAATGCTTCGATATCAGCAGTGGACAAACTAGTTACATCGGACGCTCCGAAACTATTGTCACAAGTAGAGTCAATAGAATTACGGTACGAAGTAACGTGGCTCTTGTAGTTGGTTTGACGTACTTTCTTCAATGCTTGAACATCGTGTAACAAGTAAGAAGTGGCGTAATCGATACGTGCTTTGTCCAAATCGGCTTGGATATGGTCGCACAAAGCTTCAATCTTTGGCTTTGCGTCTTCTTCAATTTCCTTTCTCAAGTCGTGGCAAGTGAGGTCATACAATTCACTGTTGATGGACAATGCACTTCTGTATGAACCTGTTTTACCAATAGAGGTTTCCCAAGCAGTCAACAATGCACCATCGCTAGCAGCACAAGTAACACCGCCTCCATCGGCATCGGTGTATGTTGAGTATACTGGGTCAGCAGATTCAGCCGTGTAATACGGGTTGGCACATGCCTTCTTTACAAGTCCGTGACATGGATGAGTTGCTGGAATACCAATTCCACACAAACCAACGGTATCACCTTCCGCACAATGGAAGTCAGCACGTACATTAGGGTCTTTCTGTTCCAATGTTTGCTCAGAGTGTGGTGTACCAATGTCCCAGCTAATGGACAATTTACGCACGCCTACAACATCTGTTGGTGAGCCAGAAGCAGTCATCTGAGCTGCCAATTGTTCACATGACATTTCAAAAACAAATTCGTTTTGCAATTTACGTTGTAAAGTACAAGTTCCAATAGAAGTGGCATCGTAACCATCGCAATAGTCACCGGCTGGCAAACTAATTCTCAAAGGTTTAGTGTAAGATGCTTTACTGTTGGTAACATCGGAACCTGGCAATTGATGGTCGTGCGCACTTCCCCCACCGTAGGTAGAGTCTACTTTCTCAGTACACAAGTCGGTGTATACGCGTCGTACACACGAACCCGTTTGTCCGTTAACGGTTTGACCCGTAATAAGTGCTGCGAAATCAGAAATTGAGCAGTAGTTTACTGCTGCTGCTGTGCCTGGGCACGAATCTACATCAGCAATTGCTTCTTCTGCTTTAGCGGTCGTTGTGGTCTCTGCTACGGATGATGCCGTAACACCAGCAACACCAGATACACCATTAACACCGTTCAACAATTTGAAACAGTAGCCTTTACTCGTTTGAACTCCATCGCCATCAGGAGTATTCAATTGCTTCTCGTAGTCGAACTCGTCACCTCCACCGCCTCCGCCCGAAGTAGAACATACATACGCACCGCCGTTTGGTAGTTTCTCGGTAAATTCTTCTACAAGGAGTAAGGAAGCGGAACCCGCGTTACCCTGGTTTGCTGCAACGCAAAAAGGATAATCAGCGTTAAGAGTTACTACATTTCCATTTACTGACCCAGTAAAAATCCCAGGAATCCAATCGCCCAGAACTGCGCTGTTTAGCTCATATTCGGAAAAGGCGCCAAAGACTTTGGCGGCATTCTCTGCGCCAGTACCCTGTACAAAGTTGCTTTGACCGCTGGACTCATATCCAGTTGTGTCACTGTAGGTACCGTCTCCGGCAGTGTCCATTTTTACCATGAAGTTCCACACACCGCCGTTCGTAACCATGTTACGTGCGTTTACGGCCAAGTCAAGACTGTTAGCAGCACCTTCATTGCGCGCTGGACAGTCACCATTAGCATCAACTGGGTACTGTTTTGGGGCACCGTAGTTGGAGTTAAATGTTCTACGGTCTGTACCAACGTTGGTATAGACGGTAGTGTCTTCTTCGTAAATGGAATTCGTAATACCAGTTTCTACTTGCTCCATACTTCCTGGCAAACCTGATACTGGTTCGTAAGTGTTACCCGGGTCACTAGAGTCAGAAGCACCAGAATTGTATTGAATAGTCAATGCCAAACCTGGGCATCCACCAACAGAAATAGCAGATAACGAAGGCAAGTCCGTAGTGTGGTATTTACGGGAAACGCTTACAACGTTAGCACCGTTGTCTACCAAACGAAGGGCATAATCATCGTTATATGACGATGCTGATTCTCTTACATTACTAGTTCTGATAGCATCTTGTGCGTCAGCAAGAGCGGTACCAGTACCGGAAGCGGCACCAACATCGGTCTTGAAGTCAGCACAATACTTGGTGGTAAATGTTGGGCAATTTCCTTCTACAGGTGTCGTGTTATCAGACTCGTAACCGTCTTGTAGTAAATTGAAGCCAACACAAACTTGAGGCTTTGAATTAGTCTCACCAGCAAGTTCAATAGCATGGAGTTTACCTACACACAAGTTGGCAGCAAAATCTTGATTGTATACATCTCTCCATGACTGGGCAAAATCTAGTAAATCTTCATGGTAAAACAATGCCGGGTCGGCCGCATGCCCTGCCTTCAATGCTTTATCCAATGCTTTACATATTATATTATCCTGGCTATCTCCGCCCACTAAGTTATTCACCACAACTTCAATGGGTTCAGATAGCGACAGCTTCCTACCTCGGCTACCTCCAGTAGTCATTGATAGGGTAATAGTCGTTGTCTTGTCTGAATGAGAACTCTGTAACGAAGCTTTTTGTACGGCACCACTCTTCATCCGGCGCTGCTGCTTTGCATGCCACGATTTCAGAAGAGGTGAAGCGTCAGCAAACGCTATCATTACAATAAGGGATATCGCTAGAAATTTGTTCATCATCGAGTTATAAGTAGCTACTAATGATTTATATACTGTAGTTTTTGAAAGTTAGCTGAATAAAATAATTAATGTAAAGTATCTTTTATGTTGTCCCAAAGGGGTTCGTTACTATGAGTTTGACGAACTGGTTGCATTCTCAATTCCTCTCTCGCATAATGATATACAAATTGCGCTATCGTTGTCAATGCTGTCTTCGCGTCTTCAGATTTGTTTAAATCGTCACAACCACTAAACGGATTTTTAACTGCTACGGAAGACCTGTGGATTTCATCCATAATAGAACGCAATTCGTTCATAAGGTTTTCTTTACTAATAGTATTGGGTTCTGGTACGCTCATGCCGTATACTCCCCAGCCATTATATGGTTGTTCGGTCGCCGACTCTTCGCTGGATACTCTTGCTCGTTTATTACGGCGCGTGACCGGTTTAGAAGGCCTGTGGGCTTTTTGCTGTTTCTGTTTGTAAAATTCATCCGGTACATAGGGTAGAACACAATATATGTTGTCTGTTAATTGTAATGTAATCCTATTGTTCTCTGGTATGGAACCCAAATGAATCTTTGGAAAGCATACACTGTACAACCTCTTGGGCAATACAGTCCATTGGTTATCGTTTCCGTACAATTTATGGCTATATTCAACTTCATCTTCTCCTTCACGTTCTATTTTTGTAATAAACACATTGCGCGGTTGAATATGTTTCTTCAATTGTCGAGACTTGGTGGAACATTTTAATTGAACGCCGGGGTAGACAACGGATTCAGATGCTCCGTCCGACCTATCAAGTGTTCGTCCATAATACGTTGAGAACTGGTCTTGTTCGAGTGCTGGTAGTGAGAACTCTGACATAGTTTAGTTTAAAATATAACGGCTATGTTATATAGTACGAATAGGTTTCGAATATGTGGGATGTATTTTGACTTTAATAAAAATTATATAAAACCAACTCTTCATCATGTCAAGAACCAAATCGAAAATGACTGCTGCCTCCTTATCCATGGATGGTATGAGCCGTTGGGCATGGTCTTCCTTTTCCAGAATTAAGGTAGCTGACACAACAGACTGTATTCAGCACGTAGTGTGCCGTATACCACGCGATGCTTTTCGCCAATCCGCAATGACTTTCGGCGAGATTAAACAATCTTCCCCTGTCGCCCGTTACTGGAACATGTCTATGCAATTGTTCCTTGAGATGATTCGTCAAATACATGCAAGTATTTCAAACTCAGCCGATGCCCAAAATATGGTACAAGATGTATTCCAAAAAGTATATTTGGAATGGATACCATCGGAACATGACGTAGAGAAAGCATGTGAATATAGACTCCATGCTTTTCTGTTCACTGATGAAACTCAAGCGAGCTACGGTAATACACTTCATGAAATGCTAAAGCAAAACAACAGAGCACATGAAGAATCACTCAACCGTTCTGCCAACTCAAGACGACCTGACACGCTGGCAGCGTTGAATGACCATCAGGTATACCTTAAAGTGACCAGAGAAGTCTACTTTCGCAACGTTTGTGGGCTTGCTAACGGTCACAGAAAGGTAGAAAATAACCTCGATGCGGTCAACAACCACAACACCAGTCTGGCGAAATTTGACAACATTGCCAATCCGGTTTACATTTGGTCGTTGAAGAATGCTTGTTCTAACTGTAGAAATCCAGAATTTCGCGACGATTCAGCACATATCCTCAACGGTAAATTCCATTTTTTAGATACCAAACGAGTGATTCGATTGTCGCCAGGTCAATATTATACCAAGACCTTCACTGGTAAATTCTTACCAGACTACCAAGCATTCGTAGACGACCACATCAAACCTACTCGCCATGTAGCATTGCCACACGGTTACAAACCAGATGCGACCGATGACCAGCAATTACTTCCTGTCAACAATAAAGACGCGCCAGTACGTGACAACGATGACCGTCTTGACATGAATGTATTCGGCGAGAATGATATCTCCACACTCAGCGAACAAGAACAGCAGCGTTTAGATGCCTTCACATCACGCTCTGATTTTGCATTAATGTCGGAGAATGCTAAGAACCAATACATTGCGGATGTACAACCTCTCGAAGGTACTACACAGTTCAATAAACGCTATATGGAATACAAGAACTATGAGATGGAAGAACTCAAAGCTCGCTGCCTTAATCCTGATGCTAATATCAGTGAGAAAGGTAAGGTTATTCTTAAATGGATGGAGAGGCGTAATCCTCCATCCTATAAGAAACTGTACCGGTTCGACCGCAACCTGAGCGTATTCGCCAACCGCGTCATCAAAATCATGGAAGAAGCTGAGCAATATTTCCTGATATCTACTGCGCATCGCGAATTCTACCAAGTCATGCACGCTAGACTAGACGCTTATAGACGCGACTTCGGTCTTCACCTTAATATATTTCAAACAGGTGAAGGCGCTACTTCCAAGTCTTTTCTATTCGATTTGATGAAGGAGTGTAGTATACCTGGTACAATAGACCAACTTACCTACGAAACAGCCAAAGCCAATGCTGTAGATGGTAATCGTAATGATGTTATCACGGTATGTCATGAAGCGCCACCTGGTATGTTCCGCACTGCTAAAAATCGCAACATGGATAGCTCCGCTGAAGCCATGTTTAAAGAGCGTTTGACTTCCAATCATGTATCGTGTAAAACTTACCACCTGGACGAAGCTACTGGACGTAGGTCTCAACGTACCACCAAGTCGGAATGTATTGGTGTATGGATGGGCGCTACAAATGACCCACAAGACGAGGTGGAAGAAGCTCTTAAAACCCGTTTCCACTGGGGTAACTTTGAGAAAATCAAACGCCCTGGTAAAGATATTGATGATTGTATCAACGGTGAGCGTGCTTTATCTCGTACGGACAAGCTAGCCCGTGAGGAAGTTATACTCGAATGGCGTGAAGAACAAGCGCGTGTCTTCTTGGTCGAAAAAATGATTTGGTGCAATATCATTAAAGATGTAGAAATGTCCGCATTCTATATCATCAAACAGAAATTCAAAAAACTATTTGATGGTAAGTCTGTACGTGAGGCAGAAACCCGTGACTGGCAGCGTATCTATATCTTCGCTCGTATTCAAGCTATTACCACGGCATTGGCAACTGTATTCCAAGTGAATGGTAATGGTCTCAACTACTACGGTCAAGACTTTGATGAATCTCAACTGCTGGCAATAGAGTCTCATCTGGTATGTACCGAAGAAATGGTATACTTTACACTGACTATGATGGATTCTCAGTTTGTACACCCAGCAGAGCATAAGATATTGCGCAAAATATACCACGAGTTTAGCCAGACTAAACTCAAGTTTGGCAATCCTACACCGGATGATACGGACAATACAAACTTCAACTTTAACTATGTCAAAATGCCTGGTACGTTGATGAATATTTCCAACCATATCCAGTCCATTATGGGAGGAGCGGAAGGTAAAACAAGTGCGAATAATATCAAAGCATACCTGCTTCAACTGTGTAGAGCTTCTGTAAAGTCTCGCAACCACGTACTACCCGACGGGGCCGACGAGAAAACCTGGCCTACTATGGTCAGTGGTGGACGTGAACAACGCATGACATCAGCATACCATACTGGCGATGCGTTGTACATCCATGTTAAGTTGCTCCAAAACCACAAGGACTTAGAGTATGACCCTGTACTGGACACTATCATGAAAATAGAGCACACGCACCAAGCATCGAAAACCTGTCTCGTTGCCCGGCGTTATATCTATCCAGGTGTGGTATTCAAACAATTACAATACCATATATTCAGAACGATACAGAAAGAACCAGTATCGGCTAAAGTAGTGAATGGTGTAGATAAGAACACTATCAAGTACACCAATGTTCTCCACAATTCGGACGAATCTAAGTTAATACTTGGCATGGATAGCGAGAAGGATGACCAAGGTAATCTTATAAAGGACGAGACGCGCCAGAGACATGAGATAACCATTGCTATGGATATCGATACATGGGCAAAAAAGCAGCGTGCTGAGAACATAGGCGCTGACCTTCCCGATACTAGCGACTGGGGTAAACGCACGGACATTCGTACTATATGTTACCCTACTGGTATGTGTAAAGGAATTAAAAAAGCCGACGAGAAAGAGGCAACGCGACTTGGAATTAAGATTCCAGCTCCGCAAACTTTCTTAAATACGCCTACGCCTGCTATTAGCAAAAAGAGAAAGGCAGTGGTAGATGCTGTAGGCGATACTAATAAAAATCAAAGAGTCGTATATTAAAACTGTTTAAAAATTTTATTTAAAGTGGCCGCATAATGCGGGACCACGGCATTGTTCATTCCGATAAATTTATTTGCAATATGTGATATCATGCGCTCGTATCCTTTGTTAGGTGCTGGTGTTTTGGCTATGGTAGAAGCTAAAATCATAGAATATTTGGAACAGTCGAACGTTGCCTTTACATGTTTATACCACCCGTGAGCGCGTATCATAGTGAGTGGCTTTTTAGCGTGGTAAAGAAATAATATATTTTTCATTCTATATTTTATTCCTACTATTAATTTTTGGGTCAGTGGCGTGTTCAGTGCTACCCATACCGAAACCCTAATAGGAGTTTCATTCCCTATAGTCTTTACATATCTCTGTATCTGGTTTTCCAACACCACATCGGTATTAAAACCGTTGGCTAACATATATTCCGTGGTGTCTTTGGCATCCATGCCAGAAAGGAGTATGATATGCAACGACATTGGGGATTCATACACAGCATTACGATCATATATATAGATTATAATAATAAACAGAATGGTCAAAGTCAATCCAAAGACTCCGAAACCTAAGAAGAAGAAGAAGAAAAAGGTATTGGTCAATATCGATGACTTAAAAGCCTATAAACCGGGTGTAAAGGTATCCGGTCCTTACGACAAGACCCCACCGTTCCAACTACAAAATGTTGTTGCCACGTTCAACATTGGTATCGACCGTGTAGATTTAAGGGATTTGGCGCTAACACGTCCATTTATCGAATATAATCCTCATAAATTCGCAGCGGCCACTATGAGAATATCAGAGCCTAGGACCACTGCGTTAGCCTTCGCGTCTGGTAATATGGTATGTACCGGTGCCAAGAATGAAGCTTTGAGTAGACTTGCCAGTCGTAAGTACGTTAGACTACTTCAGAAGCATGGAGTGCCTGTATCTTTCCGCGACTTTAAAATACAGAACATAGTCGCTGCTACCAACGTCCAGAGAACTATCAAATTGAATGAGTTAGCACAAGCATATGGACCTTACGTGTCCTATGAGCCAGACTTGTTCCCTGGTTTAGTGTTTAGAACGACAGCTCCTAAGCTGGTGTTTCTTATCTTTAGGTCGGGAAAGATAGTTATAACGGGTGCTAAGAAGCGAGAGCAGATAGCATCAACCTATGACAAGTTGTATCAAAACGTTATTAAACACTTCTTCGATACCTTAGGGTCGTCCAGTTCGTCGTCTGAATACCGTACTCAATTGAGAAGGGATGTTCATCCACCTAATTTCTTTGATAAAATTTAGTACATAAGTAAATATAAACGTATAAATGAATTGGGAAACTGTTGCTTACATAGGAATATATGCCTTTCTTGTGTTTTTGTTAGTTGGAATCATGATATATGGGTGCCTTAAAAAACATGTTACACAAGCTGGAACAGAGTACGAGAGATTGGTGTCCAGAGAACCTGTAGAGTTAGACGAGATAGTGCCTTATCCGCATGATGAAGAGATAACAAATTTATAATATTATTTATTTTTTAGTAAAAAATTCATGTACTACACTCGCAATCATGCCGGGGTCATTGTTGATTTCCCCTAAGGTTTTTTGAAACCAGGGTTCTTTTGATGGTGGATACCATGTCTTGTTGTTCCTCTGAAATTTGCGTGCCATGTCGCGAAACCCATTCATACCTATAGATTTCAAATGAGCAGCTGCGTCAGCATTGGTGGCTTTGACCCTTTGAATGGTGATGTAAGCACCACTTGGTGAATTTAAAACAATTGGCTGAACCGCTGTTTGTGCCTGGCTTGTCACTGGTTCTTGAGCAGGTACAGCTTCTTGTTCGATTGGCGCACTTGGAGCTACTGGACATTCCGTGTTGGGGTTGTTCTCTTTCCACCAGGTACTCCAGGTGGACAGTGATTCGTCTCTAGCTTCCAAGCATTTCTGGAGATACAATATGCGTTCCTGTGACAGCGTTATCAACTGTTGCATTTCTGTAGCATTCCTCTTCTTTGTATTGGTTAGCTTAATGCGCTGGTATTCCTTGTGCAATGCTTCCATCGGTTTGTTAGTAGGCTTATGTCGTACACGCCTCCACGCACTATAACGCGTGTGGTACTCCTGTAACTTCTCTTGAATACATGTCTCTGTCCAATCTGTTAACGATTCGAACGTCCTCAGTTTGAATACTTCTACCACTGGTCCAGTGGGTGGTTCCCATATCACTTTATGGATAAGTCCTGCTGTGGTAACCGTCGCTGTGAATTTATTTTTTTTAAATGTAAAATAAATTTTATCATCAGGGTTGAGCTCAACCGGTGATTGTAAAATGCATGCGAGACGTCGTGCCATGGTGATTTTAATATTTCTATAGAATCATTCAGGAATCCACATATTCTCTACATATCTGTATATATTAGTACGTATCTATAACTAGATGGCGTGCTGTACCTGTTACTGTATTACGAAAGATGAGTTGAGTTGTGGACATTGTTTCTGTAAAGGATGTGCCATTAAGTACATAGATACTAGGTGGAAGAGTGGTAGGATAAAGATAGCGTGTCCTATGTGTAGAAAGGACCTCGACCTTAGTTGTAGGATATCGGATGGAGAAAGCATTTTTAAATATGACAATGATATATATTTTAGAATTTCATCTTCGGGTAACCTTGAAAACTTACCGGAGGGTTGGCAGGACCGCCTTTGGGAGCGAGCGCGGACACCGCCGTATCGATTACAACGCTCCGTTTCTGCCTTTGTACGTCCGATTCTTCAGGTTGAGTCACACCCAGACAAACGGGAACTAGAATCCCGGCAATGAACCCCAATGATAACACGAACCCGGTTCCCCATGCCCACCAGAAATCTTCTGGTTTGATTTGTACCTGGTTCCACCATACTATTAAAATATAAATAGCTGTTATACCTGTTGAATACGAAAACATTGTCAAATGTTCCTGTAACTCTGTTCTAAGTATATCTTCTGCCTTCGCGTCTAAATTTTCATCCCTCGTAACCCATAAACTAATCATAATCATGACTGATATCTTCGGTGCGTTGGCTACTATACCTGCCCAGTTAGCTGCGCATGGATAGTCCGGCGAACAGTCAGCTAGATAAGCTGGTAGAATAACGAAACCAAATGTTCCTATCACTGCTCCCAACAGCATCAAAATCTCTTTGTTTCTGCGTGCTTTCTCGCCCGGTGTTGTACCTTTACAGCAGTTAGATATGCTGAAGGATATAGCACCTGATTCGAATTCGAGTCGTTTGTGTGACATGACTTCTATAGTAGTAATACCTATTCCAGTGAAACCAGCGATTAATGACCAGAATGGGTTCTCATACTGTTCTAATAACCACACGATAAACATGGGTATGATGAGAGCGAAAAATATGGTACAGATAAAGATGATAGTTTTGCTTCCATCTGTTATATGTTGCACTTTGGTCCCGCAACATACAACGTTTGAACTTTCTGTACCGGGCAATAGATACCCTAGCACACCGGAAAACGAAATGATAAATACACCCGATATCAGTATGGAACCGAAGGCGGTTTCTAATAGTGTGTTCAACGCCTGTTCATTTGTAGTATACGTAACGGCGAGAGTGGTTGCCAATGCGGCTGGTAGCCAGGTGATAGCCTGGCCACGTTTGCCAGATTGATTGATAAATAATATTAAGACACATACAAATATCGAACCAAGAGCTGCTGTTATTAATACGGATTCCCAGTCCATTTGCTTGCCTTGACTATATAGCCAACGAGCGAACTTATATAGTACACTATGTTGCAAGGGGTCCAACTTCTAGACGGAACCATAGAAAAGAGAATGACCAAGATGGAAGCAGGAATATCTGAACTCGATGAGAAGGTATCGCTTATAGATAGAAAAGTAGACCATTTGGGTAATGTCCAGATGGAAATGTTCGACGAACAAAATAGAATGGGAGAAAACTTAAGCTCCGAACTTAGACATCAGAAAGAGCAATTAAATAAATGGCAAGGGGATATGAAGAGACAACTCATGAATAAAGGTAGATGGTATTACTATGGTTTAGGTTTTATATTAGTCACTTGGTTCATTTTGATGTTGAACTGGATAATGAGTCATTAAAGTCTAGGGTCCAATCCCCAATCCGGTGGGTCCGTCGAAGTGAAGGGACCTGTAGACTTTGCTTTATGCTCCACGCGCGCGCCTGTGATGTAAGACACATATTCCGCCAAACCACAGGCATTTACTCCGCGTTTTAATCGAAAGAATCCTCTGTCTCCCCAGTCCGTTCCCCATGAATTTTTAACAATCCAACTATCATGAGTGTAACCAACGATAGCAACTGCGTGGTCAATATCTGTACCACACAGGCTCTCGTCAAAGACGCCATCTATATAATTATCAATATAATCATTTTTAGTGTCAATTCCTATTGTAATTGTTCCGTACTTGAACAGGAGTGCTGGAATCCTTTCTTCTATATATTCATTGTCATCTAAACCCTGTACGTCGTACGTATCTATCGTGATGTGAGATGGAGCCAAGTTATTGCTACAAGTCTTCTGATACATATCCGCGTATTCCATTCTAAACGACATAGCATGCTCCCTACCGTATTCAAAAACGTATTGCATCAATCCACCGTCGCAACCATCGTTAGGTGTATCGTTCACCGATGTACAGTCCGTCATTTCTTTCGTTGAGAACTTAGGAGGCGCGCGTTTAAACTGGCGCAAATGGGCATACCAATATTCGACCGCAGCGGCGGAAGCGTACGCGAAACAATTTCCACAACTTCCCTGGTTCAAAGGTTCAGCTACCCTGTGATGTTCTCTCAAATCATACTCATTGGGAACACTCGAACCTAACTTCAACGGGTTACCACGCCCATGTCTGTTGCGCGACAGTTTGTACTGTCCCCGCGTTGAGAAGGCGGTGTTGGTTGACTTCTCTGAGGGTAATATGTCGCTCCGTGAAGTGAATCCAAACCCTTTACCCATCACCTGTGATACTTCCAAACGTTTACGTCTTTCTAGATATTCATCGTGATGTTCATACTGTTTAGAATACTGTTCCATATAGTCGCATAGGCTATCGGGTTCTCCCTGCTCTCTACATGATTCATGTGTGAACAAGGCAGCCGAGCCCACCAATAAAATGAATCCGATTACTAAACGCATATTCTATACTACTAGTAGCATCCCATATATAGTATCAAAGGCATGACCTACGTAAATCAATCGGATTGGTCCAACCTTGGTAATTTGTGTAACGGAATAGAACCACTCGTCATAACCACCCAAATACCATGGCAAGCACACCACGACAATACGCTGGTGTTAGGTAACTCGTACAACGGGCACGTGTTTCTAAAAATTATGTGCCATAGAGAACCAGAGCTCTATCATTTGGGCGATGCTACTGGGTTGGTCCCGCCTGTATTTCTTAAAGATTTTAAGCGTGAGTCCGTTGCGTACCAGCCTAAACTTGTCAATGTGTCCTATATCGTGTCTGTTATCATGCGTCGGTTTCAAACTCAATTAATAGAGAGAGAAATTCCAGAGGTAATGCCTATAGATAGCGAGAAGTTAGCTCGTTCGGTACTACGGTTTCTATGCGAGGATGAGGGTATTCTACAGAAATGGGTAGTAATGGAACAGTTGAGAATAAAGTCATTGATAGACCATTACGACTTTCACAACTTGAAACTGGTTTACCCCATGCTATCAAGTAAAGAAACATGGGAAAATGATATCAAGAATGCATATTTCAACACCAATATAACACCTCTAGCAGTGCCTGATAAAGATGTGTTTCAATGGGTGGTAGATACAGTAAATAATTTTTAAGACTATAAGAGACTTATATTAATTAAAAATGGCTTCTATATTCCAGAAAGGTACATTCCTAGGTAACGTCCAACGATACCTATCTCTTATACAACTCGTAGTATCCTTTTCGGTTCTCTCTCTGGTATTCGACCATGTTGACCCACCTGGATACTACCAAGCATTGGCAGTTGTCAATACCTTATTTAGTATATTCGCCTTCGGGTACTTTGTATATCATTGTAACGAATGTGATTTACAGCAGTTCATACTAAGAAGTAAGAACAGTATGCAATACATGTTAATGTTTATTGTTCTCTGCCGTATCACGCTGGCTGCTCTCTTGTTGGAGATGTATATAATTGAAGAGGATGAAACATACCAATTCAACAACAAGACTATCTTTTTAGTGGCCTCGATATTGGCATTCGCAGCGATAGTATTAGCAACGACCGCAACATACTGCGGAATGACTAGGAAAGAACTAGCACAGGCGGTACAAACCTCGACTGAAAATAACAGAGCAGTAAAGGCCCTAATGAAGCCATATAACCGTGGACGTAAGAAACGCGAGTCCGGTGACTTAAACTTTGGCTTGCCAACACATATAACGCGTGTAGGACGTTTTAAACGCTAGTGATATCTCCCATAGCTTTCTTGAAGCTCAATATTTTTGGTTGGTATGGTTGTTGCTCTTCGAGGTCTACCTGTGTGGGTGAAACCATCTCTGTTTCCTTTTTACGTCGTTGACAGTCTGTCCATTTCGTACCACACCAACAGATGCACCATAGCAGTGCTAATACTATACCAATCATGTAGAGTAATTGTAGCATTTTTTATTAAAATATAAGTTATATACTATTATTTTAACAACTCGAAGGTATGTATTCCTTTAGTGATAAATATATTTTTTGAAGTTTCTTATGTATGACCTTCATTCTATTGGGTTCTTCTATGATAGGCCCGTTCTCACACCCAAAAACAGACCAGTACAAATCATCGATGATGATTACCCATCTCGTTATGGCTGAATCCATTTTATGAGGATGTATACAAACAGGAAAAGCGCCGGAATCTTCGACCAATGTTTGTAAATTTTCAGTACGAGCTATGTTGTATTGTAATTTGGAACTCGATTTTAATTGGTCTAGGTCTTTAAAGTCTCCTTCCACCAACCCGACGGAATCAAAACTGGCTATTGTACTTTCGATATCGTCGAGCGTTTTTTCAATGTCGTATAATATGGTACATTCGACAAGTGACATTTAATAGATTCGCCGACACTCTTATACTCCGGACTATAAACCCTTCTTACTGTTCACTATAATGTCCGTTCTTATTTCATATCGGGTCTCCGATTTGCATTCCAAGACCGTTGATTTAATGAACGTGCTGTACAATAGTGAGTGGGCCCAAGAGATAGACCCAAATGCTTCGGAAGATTATTACTTCCGTGCTATACAGCTCATGCATGTTAAAATCATGAAGGATTCTGAAATATCACAGTATCCTCAAGGTAATTCACAACTGTTTGACATCGCAAATAGACTAATGACAATAGAGAAAAACCTAATTGGCGAAACCGAAGTATTACCGGATGCTGTGACAATACGATATCTAATAGAGCGTACTAAGAAATTAATCACTTCCCTTTCGTCCCGGTCCAGAGAGTATCTCTGTGTCATTTGTTAAAGGAAGAGATTCGTAATGAACTACCCATCTCTTGTAACACCGTCTATATATTCCGTCTGCTAATATATCTAGGAGCATAGACGTGTATAGTAGGCAAAACCTCCCATGTAGTGTAAACCCATACAGAGGGGAAAATATATGTATGGCGGACATAGTGGTCCAAGCGGATGTTTGACCAATGATACGACAGCCAAGTATAGATATGAGCCATAGGTGCGTCGTCAAAGACCTTGGGTCGTGGCCTTTAACTAATTTATATTCACTGTACACCATGATTCTATTTTTATTTAAGAAGGTTACAAAATCTGCCATATACAAGATAAAGGAGAGTATTGCATGATTGGGAACGGATAGAAATTGGTGTAGAAGAGGCCATACGAAGACAGCTATCCATATAAACGTAGATAGGGTTTTATGTTTCAAATAGTCCATTTATTTTAGAAATAACACTTATATACTTTAAAGAGAAGCCGCCCTATCCCTACTCCACCTTTCTCTGTCATCACTCGCCATCTTGGTGTACTTGCCCTTACCAGTAGCATCCAACTCTTTCCACGCTGCGGCAATGAATTTCATCAAATCCCTAGGTGATACCTCTGGATGGTCCGCAGCGATGCGAGCTCTATTCTCCTTCATGTAGAATGCATATGCTGTACGTGGGCGCTTTGGCTTTGACGCGTCGTACGCTTCCTTTAACTTCTTGTATTTCTCATGGTCCACGGCTGCGGCATCATGATATGGGCGCTTACCGTCATCGGTTAGTCCACGCCATTCTTCTCCGATTATTTTACTTATTTGAATCATACTGTGTTGAGGGTTTTCGTCTCGTATAACCTTTCGACGGGAAGCAGAATATCTCATAAAGGCAGTCAATGGGCGCTTTGGCTTGTTAGGGTCAACTTTTTTCTTTGATTTTACTCTTGGCATTGTTACGCAATACAAACCCCCCTATATAGTATAAAGCTTAGTCTTCGGAGGATTCGGGAAAAGGCAATGCAAAATGCCTATTTTTGGTTTGCAAATGATTCGCCGGCGTTAGACTGATAAGTTCGAATTCCCACCGTTTACGACGTCTGTGCCAGGCTCTACGGACATACATGTACATATTACCAACCACCGGCAACGCGTAACACTGTCCTACTGTAGCTCTGTTAAACAATGAATCGAAATCCAAGTTGGCCAATACATTTGGTTGGTCAGTCCTGCTACGTTCCTCCTGGCGGTCCAAAAAATGAGGCGTGTATACTATAGTAAAGACGAGTTTGCTTCCTTGGAAGCGAAGGTATTCACAAGCGCGACGAGTAGTTGTAGAAGCCATGTTGAAAATATAATATTGTTAAATTAGTATGCGATTAATCCTAGAATAAGCGGTATAACTCCCAACCCTAACACGGCCACTAATATCACGACGACCTCTCTCCAGAAGAAAGGAAAATAATGTTTGACTCTACGTACAGCTACTTTCATACATTCGCCGCAGGTTTCGCTATGTAATTCATACTCATAACCAAGTTTCTGTAATATTCCAGTTGTATAACCAGATGCTGGGAAGGTGACGACACAGGTTTCAGGGATAAAGCCCTTGTGTTTCATCCAGGCACAGTGGTGGAAGAAAATTTTATAATCAAAGTCTACTGTCATGTGTACCATTTTGTACAATGATGTGAGAAACCGCTGGTCATCCGTGTGGGGTTCGTATTTCAGTTTAGCAATAAACTTCTTTATAGCACCACAGTATCCAATATACGAACCACCGTTGATGATTGGGTCTGGTCCGAACACTCTCCATCTATAATAGGCACTTATCCATTGGAAGTAAACGCTGGAAGGTTCACAACTAAAAACCATAGGCGAATTGAACTCCTTGAACTTATTCACGATGATATTGCTATGAGCTACAATACAAGAGTCGAACGCGTCCGTTACCAATATAATTTCACCGTCCTCTATGTGATGGCTCTCTAACCACTTGTAAATCAGAGTCCAACGCCATCCGAACCCCTGCCATTTGTCTCCAAATCCTAATATCCTAAGGTCGCAATTATTATTTTCACATGACTTCTGGAAAATATCCATCATGCGTTCGTTATGCGTGGCTACGCTGAGAACTAACATTTACAAAGTAATAAGCATACTATTTATATTATTTTTAGGTCTTCTTCTTCGTTGCCGGGGTGGGATTTACTATTCTCTTCATTGCCCATTTGGCCTTGTTCACTTGACTTCCCACGAGGTCTAAAACTTCCGGTTTGTATGTAGCTATCAACACCCTCACACCTATAACAAATACATCGAAAGCTAACAAAGTGTAAAGACACCATTCCTTGTATGCCAAATACGTTGTCATCTTTACATCTTGGAAGGAATAGTACATGTTTGAGCAATCCGAAAAGAAGAGCAACACAGACAAGACCGCCCCAAGCACATGTAACATCGCAGGCTCATTCTGCGTTGCTGTGTAAGAAAGTATCGGGTCCAATATAATATGCAAGTATATCGGCGTTGCCAATGCTGAAGCTGTACTCTGGTCTGCGGCTAAAACAATATCTGAGACTAAAATGCCAGCTGCGAATGGCAGTGACCATATGTGTAAGAGCCGTGCCCTGCGTTGTAATATATGTTGTTCTACTGCTGGTTGGGCCTTTAATTCGAGATATCCTGTCTGGTCTGTCAACGCGTTGTATTGCATAAAGTCGAGTAAGATAACCAAACCCATCATCACTATGGTAATCATATCTTGTGGTATGGTAGAGAAGCATGCTTTACTTTGGTATACGTCAAAGCACTTGGTAATGGCTTGAAACATGAGAAAAAGTATCGTGCCGTCTAGCAACCATGCCAACAACTCGAAATAAGATGCGAAACGCGAAAATACCGCTACAAGAGCAAAGGTCGATACCATTATAATACCATCGATTAATGTATGCCAGCTAAGCATAGGTGTTAAGTTTACAACGGCTGAGTCATATGAACCACACCACGCTAGAATAGCTTGAATTAGAATGAAGGTAATGGCGCATCGAATGCGTATATCGGTGGTAACTTTATCACGTGCCGACAGCTGTGCCATTTGTGTTAAGCACATTCCCTTTATACGTTTATTAACCTTCTTGATTCTCGCCTTTGATAGGCTAACATCAAGGTTGGTTCACGAACCACTATCCATGCGTAGCCGCTTATCCACACCATCCAACTCTGTATAGCAACCAATATGGCTGCTAATGGTACGAATAAGCTTACACCAAGACGAGACAATACCCAAACTACCAAGTATATGGTACTAATATGTGCCAATGAGGCCAATAGGAAGCAGGTTTTCCAGCTAAACTTAAGCTCGATAAAGGCAGGCCACCATAGAGCAGAACATATATGTACAATAAGCAGAGAGACGAAAAGTGGGGGATACTCTGGCACCAGTAATAGGGTGACTAGAGTAGTTATTAACTGTACAATACATAAGTATACTAGATATTTAGATTTAGGTTTGCCCTTTAAATCGGTCAGCGAATACCACGATGACGCGTTGGGTTTGGGTATCCAGGTGATACCTTCCCACCGATGCGACCATATGATATAACGTGCTAGAGCAAAACCCCATATCCATCCAGTAAATGCTAAGAAGCGAAACATTCTACATATATAGCATTTGATAAACGGTCATATATAGTTTGTATGCTACGCGTCCGATTTTCAATCCATGGCGCCTTAGGCAGTGGAGAATTGGAATTCTGACATTCGATGCTTGTCAATGGGCGCAACGATACTATTAGCATATCTTTCATAGTAAAAAAACGGCCAGGTTGAAACTTTATTATCCAATAGATAGTCCAACACACCCAACCCGCTCTGTCTATCGACTGGTCCAAATGTGAATTGAGAATACTACGGCTACATCTGATATTGCGGAATATTGGATTGTTTACAACGGTCTCAAAATAATCATGTTTCCTCATAGTTAAGTCGTGAAATAACCCCTTAACAATGGGTGGAGATGCATTGACGTCCAATTCATACCCACGAAAAATAGTAATCGTTGTGTTTGTTATGGTTATGTCTATTGGCGATTTAACCATCATTTCGAACAACCCCGTCAACGCTTCGTTCCATTTGGTGTTAGGTTTAGGTTTCCAAGACCATATTATCCACCTGATGATATCAGGGTCAGCTATCAACGCATTCATTCTGGTTTTTATAATCGGATGCATTTATGATCGTGACGATCATATATACCCTATATAAGAATAATAACCCTTTATACTCTATCATGAATGTATCTAATTGGAGCAACTTCGACGCAATATACGACCAACAACCACCTGCCAAGAAACCCAGGCGCAGGAGAAAAGCTAATAAAACACCTGAGACTGAGAAACCAGCAGCAGAAACGAAAAAGACACCATTTACTCTTACGTCGTTGCCTGTAACCAGCAATGTATCTGAAGAAGAGATACCAGAATTAATGCAAGCGGCACCAACGCCCAACGAGGAACAACAGGGTTCTGCTCAAATCGTAGCGGAACAAATGTACTTCAACCGACAGAACTCTGACTTCTGGCAGCGTGATGACTTATCACATTTAAGACCTTATGATTTCCCATTCATCCGTGGAATGGTACAGATTGCCCCACAAGACACCTTATCGCCGGAGGATACCAGACACAAAGAAACCGCACGTGCTAAGATTGAAGTCGTCACAAGAGAGTTCGAAGAGAAAGCGTTGAGAGAACCTGTCGGTGACGAAAGACCATGCATCATGCAAGAAAATTGCCAGGGTATGCAATTATCACAGTGCAAGGACAATAGATTCGTGTTACGTGAATTCTTACTACCATCTGAAGCTGAAGAAGCCAAGCGTACCTGTACCTGGCCCAAAGAGGGTAGGTTGTGTATACTGTGCAAACGAGCGGAGATTGCCCGCGCATACATCAACATCCGTGCCGATGGTATGGGCGTGAAGAACAATATGATTCTCCAAGACTACCGAAACATTACAGGTGTTCCGGGTGAATACATCCTAGACGACTGTATTCTAAGCAGTGCCTCGATATTCCAAGGACTATTGGACCCCGTTGTTCTCCACATCAAATCTGGATACCGTGTAAAGACTATCAATGGTATTAGACATTTGGAACAGTGGAGAATGAAATACCCTGAACATGACCAGAGTTTTCGGGGAGGGGCCAGTCAGTAGAGGAGTTGCCTGGTCCCATTTGTCCCTTTATGTTGAATGGAGAGATTTTAAGAGAAGATGAACCGATGAAGGTGCTCAAACAATGTTACAACGGTACGAAATATGAATGGTTATTCCTTGGTGAATTTACCGACCGTGTACATACCTTTGACTCCGCATCTATGCCTTCTGTTAGTGTATGGCCTGAAACTGAAATCATAGCTGCTGGTGAAACCGCAACCAAGATTTTAAACACGCTCATCACTATCATAAATCAAACCGTTGAATGTATCGAATCCTCCAAGGACAAACCACATTATCAATCGCTCATGCGATACTTTGATGCCCATGTTCCACTCATGTGCGCATTCGAAGACGAAGGCTCTATCGTTGGTAAACTAACCGATAAGAAAGCCATCGAACTGGCAGAAGCTTACAAACCACAACCGCATGAGTCTATGCACGAGGGAGCCTTGCCAGATGTCATATCAGAACTCATGAAATGTACCTATTGGAATGAAACAAAGACGAAGATGCAACCAGTAGTTCACCTGTTATGTAAAGCCCTTCCACAAAGGTGTCAAATTCGTAACCTCCGTGAGATAATATCAAACTACTGTAAGCAAGATGATAAAGTCTACGATTTCATGAGTAAGACGGTGCTGTGTAGCATACTGGGAGCTTATGAACACTCAAAGACTATACTCAGTTGGAGAGCTAGAGTAGTAGTGCTTCGAAGGTTTGTATACTCACCACCTAACAGAACACAGATGCAAGTCTTTCTATTTGGTGGCTACCAACATTTCTTGTTCTATGTGATTAAAGAATTCCTTACCTACAGTATACGCCTGATACCTTCATTGTTTGAAGAGATACGTGAAACATACAAGTGGGATATCTTCGAGAAGTGTGTACGCTCCGCAATGGACTCTATGCGTACTACACTGGAAGATAATATCGTGAACAACGGAGCAAAACTCATCCAAGCTTGGTTAAAGCATGCGGAGCCTATGTTGATGAACATTAACAAGCAGCAATTGGGTAATTTATTCCGTCCTCAACGATTAACATTTACACAGACCATACTCAACATGTGTGAACGCTTAGACGAAGCCAACAACCAAGCAAAGCCTTATGTTGTATTTTCTAGAGAGAATCGTGATTTAATGCGTACAATGGCCAAGCGTGTGGAGCGTAGACACGACGTACCTGTGGAATGGTTGAAATACTTTAATGTGAAGAAGGAAGCTATTGAAACACTAAAAAATATACAGAAGCATTACCATCAAAATGCTTTTCGCGCAGACGTGAAGAAGTTGCTCAACGATGTAACGCGTTATGAATTCGAAGCAATACGAGAACTGTTTAAAATATTCTGGCAAGTACATCACCAAGTCCGCGTGTTCCCCTTGCCCAAACACTATTATATTGCCCAGATTAGAGCGTTGAGACGTCGCTACGAGATACCAGATGGAGTTCCAATGGGACCAAATGTTGGAACGGTGTATGCTTGTCTAGCTTGTCATACATTCAAAGCTTTTGTGGTGAAACCAACAGACAAGGTAACCAACTTATTTGCGAATGGACATCATAAAGTGATTGTTGATGACGAGACGCTCAAGTGTTACTGCGGCCGGCGCTCCGACCAGAACGATTCTAAGAAACGCCCACGCGTAGCTATACAAGAGTTCATGGGTGAGTCTGGCGCAGAAGCAGAGGAGAATGGCAAGAGAGCCCGTAAGAAGTCATGGAAGATGCGCCGTAAGAAATTCATGAACGACGAATGTGCCCAGACAGAATGCCTCAAGTTCAACATGACAGGTTCATTGTTCCAGTTCTACGGTGTACTTTATTTGTTCTGTCCATTGTGTGCTTCTCCAACCATTTATGACCCTCAACAACACGGTGCGCACGGTTTGCATTGTGGTCAGTGTATGAAGGATGGTCAATTCTACACGCGCGTGTCTTGTGTAATATGCGGTTCATTGAGAGGTGCTGCTAAGTGGGATACCATAAGCTACATCGATGATACAAAGGAGAGCGTACAGAAGGAGAGGTCGGGAGTGATATGCCAGGGATGTGACCGGCCATGGATTCATTCGGAGGGTGCACCATACGTTTTATCGGTTTTAAAAACGCGGTGTTCTAGAGTATAAGGGGTGAGTTTGATATGATAAATGTCAAACGTAAAAGCATCAGTATACACACCACCAGTGGAGCATTCGCCAGGTATAGAATTACCAGTGCTGGATATAAAAGTGGAGGGTGTAAAGGAATATGTTATTTATGTTTTAATGACTTTAACGATAATATTATTTATTAAAAAGCTAATCTCAACTGTCTGCCGTCGGCCCGACCCGTCAACTGAGGCAAAGTGGCAATAATTTCACTCACGTTCCAACCGTTACGTGTTAAACGGTTCTTGTCGTAGAAACCGGCGGCCATCCATTGACTCATGTTAGGATTGAAATACGTTTTGATATCTTCGATGGACATTTTAAAGGCAGGAATGGTAGAGACATCGGCGCCCATAGCAACGAAGGTTTCCCAATTAAAACCCAAGTCATTCAATTGATGTGGTGTGTATTGTAAATCTGCCAACTCGCTCAAGTTCATATTCAGTTTCAATAATTCGTTCGCACTCAAGTTTAGACTATGTTTGGTCTGTGACCAATTGAAATCCTTCAAGTCGTGAGGCCGTATACCCATAGCTACCATATCTTTCCATTTGAAACCAAATTGTAACAATTGAGATACCTTAGCTTTACTCCTTAGGTAAGTCCAGGATATCTTTTCTTGTACACAATCTTCCGGCGTGAATCCCATTTTCTGTAGGTCTCCTAGTTTGTAACCTGCTTTAATATATTCCTGCATGGTTTCTGGAGTAGAAGCGAATGGTGAGATACTAGCTAGGAGTTTCTGAAACCAATTTGGTTCTACTTTGGGTTTCATTTGTCTCCGTCTGATACGAGCTTGAGTGTTAGAAGCTATAGATATTTTCCTATCGTCGCCCAAATTGGGTTTTAAGTTAAGATTCTGTACCATCGAACAAGTTGGGCATCCAGTCGTGTATACATTCTTACCTTTGAGAACGCAGCTTAGATGAAAGCGGTGACCACAATCAAAAATCGCTACGTTCTTTCCGGTCTTGTTCAATTTCATATGGCATATAGCACATCCGTTATCCGGTGTAGATGACATTTATAATAAACATAACTTTATATTTATAGTTTAGGTTTCTTAAAATTTACTTTCTTTTTTTCTTAGCACCCGCTCCACCCTTGCCGACAGCTGCCGAAATACTAGGCGCGCTCGTACTCGTAGCACTACCCTTCAACAAGGTACGCGTTTCGATTGTCGTAGCCAATGCGTTTGGAATACCAGCGACCGATTTCGTCTTGTCCTCCAACAAGTCAAGGACACTAGCCTTGCCCAACAAACTCTTGGTACCACCACCAGCATCTCCAAATTCTTTGTCAATTTCTCCCGCTACCGCAATCATACGAACGAAAAGAGTAGACAATGAACCAGCGGCAAGAATTTGATAATCTGGGCTTTGCGCAACTGTTGGTACACCAACTGCGTTCACACTGTCCAAAATACTCTTGTTGACATCAGAGTATAAAACTTTAAGCAATGCTGTCTGTTCGGCACTGGCGTTGGTATTATTCACTGTTGCTGACAAGGTTCCATCTGCCTTAATTTCAACTGATGCTTTGTTGATAAAGTCTCTAGCCGTAGCACCGTCATTCACACCTGTTACTTTTCCCAATTCGGAACTACCAGACTTAGCAATAGCATCCAAGCGAGCAGCGTTTTCCAACAAGTATTTGATACGCTGTTCTTCTTCAAATTCGGCAATAGGACCGCCGTCACTTACCAATGCGGCCAAACCTGTGTTACCACGAGCTTCTTGAATTGCTTTTTGTATAGCAGCGCCTTGTAAACGATTGACTAGCTTGTGATAGTTGAGGACACCCTGGTACCTTTCTGTAAGCTCATTGTTTGTGCCATCATCACCATCCACCAAACGGCTGAGGAATTGGCCAACAACAGAGTCGCGTGCATCGTCGTCACCGCCACTACTTGAAACGCCAGAAGAACCCAATGAACCTCCAACAGATGTCGAGGTGTAATTCATTCTGTGTAAAATAACGTCTACGGTATCGCCTGGGCGAGAGTAGGAAATGGCCGTACCAATAATAAATCGATTGACCGGCGACAAATCTTTGTAATCGTCTAACATATCTTGGTGTGGGCGAAGAATAAATTGAAGTTTATCACGCGGAACACCTTGTTGAAGCGCACGTTTGAAATGAGTTCCGTTCCCGTTTTGCCTTAAAACTGGCAAGTCCATACATACCGTTTGGCCTGGATAGACTGTCTCCGTTCCGTTATTATAGAGGGTGTTAAGGCCCGCTATGGTTGCTACAAATCCCTGCTCGTATACGTCACGTGCTGGGGAGAATTCGGTAACCGCAACGCCCATGTATTGGATAGTGCCAAGGATAGCCCTGCGTACTTCGCGTTGGTCGATTGCGCCGTTGTTTGTTGTCTCTAGGAATTCGCTGTTAGCGTTGTTCACTGGTGCCGATTCTGGCGCCGTCAACCCATTGGCGAATGAAAATACGTGTAATTCTTTATCATTATATCTGGCGTTTGCTTGATTACTTTTAGCAAGTAATTCGCCCTCCATTACGCGAAATACTTCATCGTTTGAAGCAGCGCGAAAGAATGGTTTTTTGACTCGATTGTACTTGACATCCTGGTATTGACGGATGTCGTAGCGCACATTATAATCGAATGAAGTTGGTCTTGCGTATGGTTTGATTCTGCGTCGTTTAGCGTTGGGGTTGTACATTGTATGATTGAGGGCTCAGACATTTATATAGGTGTTAAATGCTAATTATGGATTTGATATAATAATTTATTTTTAGATTCTAACAAACACTTCCATACGGTCCAGCAATTTTCCGGTATCTGTGACCTGTTGCGCTTTGACTTGACGCTTAACTGGCGTATTTTTGAACGGCAAGTGATGAATAACGGCGATTGGGATTTTATGTAAGCATTGCTCGAACTTCTTGTTGCCACCGTTGTTTACTGGTCGGCGGTAAGTGACAGGGTTGGTTGGAAGCGCACCAGACGCTCCCCCTCTAGCGTAGGTACCAGCGTTCGGCCCACCCCAGTTGTCAGGCTCAAGCACAGGAATTGCTTGTAAATAAGGCTCGTTGCCTACTCGACCTGGATTGGTCTCGTTGACTAATTTGCGTGCTCCATCTGGTTCGTAAAGAACCTCTCCACCGGCTCCAATTTCATGTTTAATAAATCCAACCCAAACGACTTGGCCTTTTTTCAATTCTCTATTACCTCCAAAGGCACCGAATGCTGCTCCGGCATCGTTGGACCAATAGTTTGGTAGACGGCATCTGCCTCTAACTGTCACATTCAATAAACGTTGAAACTGACTTCCAGTGTCCATATCATTAAGCATTATCCCAAAGAAATGCCAATCTCTCTTTAAGTTATTAAAACCTTCAGCATCGGCACGGTATCGGCGTTGACCTTGTACACCACCAACGCCTACATCACGTGTTTCGCGAAGCAATTGATTCAACACCGGAAGATTAGCTACTACATGGAATTGATTACGTGAATTGACAGATACGTCTTCTGCTTTCACAAAGAGTATATCGCCTTCATCGTATTTCTTTTCCCACTCCTTCTGGAATGGTCTACAAAATAATGGCGCTGCTGCGGTAGAGTTAGTTTGTAAATCCGTTACAGAAGCTCTAATAGAAGGGTTTTGTAACGATTGTATGCTAGGCAAAGTCCTTTTACGTGTCGCTACATTAGTTTGTGGGATACGCCCCTTAGAGATGGCTCCAGATGTTGGGGCAGGGCTACGTAGTGAATTTCCAAAGATAGAAGACATATTAACTTATTAAATATTAAAGTCTTATTTATAGGTGTTTTATGAAAACGAGTAAGGCGTCATCGACTTTGTATTACCTCCCGCCTCTTTCGATAGTGGACCTTTGTAATATTTTATAAGGTCCATCTTGTGTTTGGATAACTGTATCCATTGTTTAACAGCCGATGTATTAATCCTCGTTTCTCCGGTCTGGTTATTTCTACTTAATATATTTTGTTTCCTAAAGTGGTATTGCATGGTATCCACAAACCTTATCTCTCCTGCTATCACACGCTTAGCATTTACTCTATGTTTTGAAAAATGGTCTCTACACATCTCGGGAGTAATTGTCGGCGCTTCCAACCCTTGCTTCTCAAGTGGTTTCTGTACATGTTCTGTGAACATTTCTGCCTGTAAACGATATATATCATCGTCTCGTATATTGCCAGTCAGTGCTGTATCTATCTCTTCCATTTTACTAATAATTTCATGGGCATCGCCAGTGCCACCATCACCATGCTTACACAGTGGACAATTACAATCAATGCCATGGTCTTCCTCTTCATCGTCGGAGAACGCACAAGGACAAAATTCACCTTCGTCGTCGTCCTCACCATCTCCACCTGCGGGTAAGTCCAACAAGTTGAGTGCCATTTATTACACTCAGAAGACCTTTATAGTACAACATACCGCCACCTCGCGTCTTCAACCATTCCCTGTAAGGATGTGTATGAACCTTTAAGCAGTTGCGCCACGCATTCCTTCAACTCTCCAGATACGAATTTACTAATTTTCTCCGGTGGAGACCGGTTGTCTTGCATGAAATATTTCGCCGCCCATGGCTCAAGCTGGAGCGCGAAGAATATCAATGAATGCTTTAGCAATCTATTCGAATCCTTCACCACCAATTCCATCATACGTACCATCCGCTTCGAATTCGCAGTGTTGTCATCGGTTCTGGTCTCCTTGAGTTTCTTTACAAAGTATTCAACGGTCTCTTGTAAACATTGAGGATTTGGGTCGGTGATAACACGATACAGCATGTCTTTACTCATTCGTTCATCTTCAATCTTTGCCATACGTTGGTACAGATGAGGATATTGTGATTCGGTATTGGCGGCCATGTTGATACATCCATGACAACACTCATGATCGTAAATCACAAATCCGGAGTAATAAAGCGTTGCGTATCTATACAAATGAATTTAGATAACTTCGTGACAGTAGTCAAATGGTCAGTTCAAACGAAAGCAACACATAGTTTTTTCACCCCAGGTCAGGAGGTTATAAACGCCGTGCGTTCTTACAATACAATACGAGTAGAAAAAGCTAAGAAACTTAGCGTTGGTATCAAACCAGAACTTATTGCTCAACTGCGCAATTGTAGAATGATAAAACAGTTGAACGCCTGTCCTCTCAACGCGGAATGCGCAATTAGTAAGAATGTATTGGATGAATCGTCTGGGCGTCTATTGGTGTTACATTTTAAAGGTGGTACAAGCATAAAGAGTGTACATCAACGTTTTATTAGTCAGATAAATAAATTTTACAATATTGTCCATTTCGACGATGAAATTTTTAAAGCGTTTGGAGAATGGTACAAGACCAAATCCACCAGTTTCGACACTATCACCACCGAAAACATAGAAAACTTGGCAATACAGTTTTGTGAATACAACGACGGTTCGAAAATAAATTTACTTTATGTGAAATTCAATACCATTTGCGATTTGTAGTATACAAGGGGTTAGTAAACATTTATTATGTACGCTTTTCTGTTTGTACTCGTGTGGTGGCTTGGGGACATAGGTATATTGTGGTACCTGCTATTGGTCCTGTGGAGAAAACTCCACGCACAGAATACAAGTTATGCTGTGATATTGATATATGCCAGGCTGACACAACATTCATTACTTTTCATACCAGAAAATCTACACCTTGTAGCCACCATGCTCACCCATATCATTTTATTTACTATGTATGTGTGCGTCTATACCTTTGAGAAGAAGAAAAGAATAATGCTACAATCTGTTGCTTTATTGTCCGTCATACCTAATTATTATAATCCGAATGAAATAGAAAAATGGAGACTGATGCTTCGAGTGGCAATTTATTGTTTTATCACCTATAGAATACAGAAAGAACCGGGTCTCCCGATATCCAAATATATTATATGGTCATGGATATTGTTTACACATGAAGCTAGTTGGGTTTTTATACCGTTCCAAATAGTATATGACACTTATAATTATAAAATAATAAGAGATAATAGTATAGTTTAAACGCGTCTACGTTTTAAAGGTGATTCAAAATCATCGTCGTCTTCGAAGTCACTGTTTGCTCCTTCCATATCATCTGAGGACACTTCAGAGTCCGATTCCAACTCGAACTCCGATTCGCCACTTTCGTCTGTTTCTGACTCGCTCAAGCCAAACTCTTCCTCATCCTCCTCCTCTTCGGATACCACCGATTCCTCGTCCGAAGGCTCTTGCCAGTCGTCATCTTCATCAGCAGCTTCTTCGTTTTCAGATTCAGTCAAGGGAGCAAATACACCGCGCCAATCATCTACCGAACCACCATCCTTCTTCTGGACCGATAGAAATTTTTTCCAATCGTAAGGGTCAGGACCATTGTCATAAATGTCTTCAGTGATGTCTTGCAAGTAAGACAATACACAGTCGTAGTCTTTCTTGTCGAAGACACCATTAATCACCTTGTGTTCCGAATGGATAGCAAAAGATACATCGAAACGACTCGTGCCAGGCGTACAGCGCTGAATAACCGCCATGGTCAAATCCTCGTCTTCAATCGATAGGATTTCATTGCCAGAAGCTATGATTAACTTGCCGTCTTCCTCGTTGTAAGCGGTAACGAATCTATTGTTCTTATCGTCGTAGCCGGATAGAGTACATTGCATTTCACGGGCGTCTGTAAAGTATTCTTTCCAACCGGTCCAAGTCTCGTCCTCTTTGACGTTAGCAACGCTCAGCTTCGTCCATCCGTTGGCGCATTCAATCAGAATGTTTTGATTATCTAGTATGATTTTCTTCTTAGCACCGTTCAACAGGTGCATCTCACGCGCGCCTTCGTCGTCTTTCGTTAACGAAGCGAATATGTAATCGTTCTTATTGTTATCAGCTTGAGTTAAAGTTCCAGTTTTTTTAGTTTGGTTGGTTTTGAATGTAGGCATCGATGTTTGGCATTAGACCCCTTATATAATCTCTTTCCACGATTTAAATGGATGAACGTCGATTAAATCCTTTTCCGTCTCGTTTAATCCGCTTATATCACCCAAACAACCATGGCAACAGTCGTTAATACCCGTTTCGACTAGTCTGCGCTCCACCTTGGAACAAGCTTCTGGACATATCTTTGTCAACACACCGGAGAAGCTTCCGTGTGAACACACTTCTGGTTTAAAATATGTTAGAGCGTTGACCACACGGAAACAAGAGTTTAAATAACATTCATCCTGGTTTTTAAAGTCGGCCTCAATAGCAGCCCATCCCAACCGTAGCTTGGGGTCTTTGAGAACGGCCATTACATGTGTCATGAGTCTCATCTTATCCACATTCCCCTGTTTGCCATAATTTAGAATGAGATTCTCTGTCAACGAAACGCAGTGTGGCATGGCATTCATCTCTTTACGCGCCGCAACCCATTTCATCGTTTCATCTGCGTTCATAGCTCGCATAGATTCATCCCATTCTGGACAAATGATATCCAATGCGGACGTGACGTCCATAACTTCATTCATGACAGCTTCCACGTCACCATCGGACCCAACGGTATTCTGAATATATTTCATCTTGTAATAATCTTCGTTGTCACAGTGTTTACAGAATAAATATCTATCCTGTATGGTCTCTGCCAAGTGTCCTTTAAACGCGTTGACAACCGATTGCATATGTTTAAATCCACATATTTTGTGAGTATTATACTTGGTCGTTTCACGCGACATGAGTATCTTAATCGCATGGTGTGAGTGGCATATCATTACATCCAATAATAGTAGGACAGGTAGTAATAATTTCATTTTTAGAGGTGCCCAGTTGACTATATAGTCTCCCTAACTTGAAACAAATGCTATCGAAATGGGCCTTAACGTCGATGATGTTTCTGTCCGTATCAGGCGGTCCCATCGGGATGGAGTCGGCGATGGTCGGGTCGAATATCTATGCAATCGTGGGAGTTTCTTTATGGTTATTGATAACATACATGATACCTATATCACAGATGTCCTATGAGATGTGTATGATGTATGATTTAGAAGAAGCAGGCGGTGGTCCTGTCGGATGGGTATACAAAACCTTTGGTAGACGCGTAGGAATAGCTAACGCAGTATGGGACATATTAGACACGCTTATAGACAATGCCATCTATCCTGTTCTATTTGCGGATAACTGTGCGGATATGTTTGGTCTCAACACCGACTACAACGCATACATAAGTTGGGGGATGATAGCGGTGACTTTTCTTATAAACTACGGAGAGGTTCAAGGTACTGCTGCCATATTACTCTGTATCTTTATCATGTCCCCTTTCATTGGTATGATGGCCATCACGCCGTGGGAGAACATGTACACACAGTCCAACAATGTTATCACATGGGATTCGATACAATACACGTTTACAGTGTTAACTTGGTCCATAAATGGGTACGATATGGCAACTCCATACGCGCACAACGTGGATGATGTTCGACACAGCTATCAGTTCGCTTATATTTTTAACAGCGTTGGGACGTGGTTGATGATGGTGGTAGTTTTCTCATTAGGAACTTATTATATTCATGACCCCAACGAGTGGGTGGATGGAAGTTTCGTAACGATGGCTGACAAAGCTGGAGGCGTTGGATGGCGATATTGGATGGGTACAGCTACATGTGCGGCAGCCTTTGGCGTTCTAACCGCTGAACTTTGTTCTACTTCATACCTGTTTGTGGGGTTATCCAAGATGGGTTTCTCCGACCGGTTTGAATCTCCTGTGTTTAATCTGGCGCTCAATGTGATAATTTTATGTTGTTGTGTTATGGTAAATTTGGATACGCTCATCGAACTGTCCGCGTACTTGAATACGCTCACTCTCCAGTGTGAAATTTTTGCCTGGTTGTATTCACACCCATTAGAACATCGGAGGTCGGTGTATGTGGTCTGGTTAACACTTAACAATATCATGATACTAGCATGTGGTAAAGCGACATGTATTATTGCGTTGGTAGGTTCTATCGGATTGGCGTTGGGTGCCATTTGGCTCACCGAAAGGAGTATAAAGAAGAAAGACCAACATGTAGAACTGGAAGAATGATACAAAATTTGATTGGTATCTTTCTGGTATTCGTAGCTTCTACGGCCTCTAGTGTGGGTATGAATTTTCAGAAGTTAGCTCATAGACAGACCGACTACAGCGACCCTCGTACCTGTAAGAACATCAGGACGCAGAAACGAACCGACAATGTATACACAAGACCTTATATGATTTTGGGATTCGTACTGTCTATATGTGCTATGGTATGCGATAGTATGGCTTTATTATTCATAGGAACAACTATGATAGGTATATTAGGGTGTATGAGTATACCTATCAATGTGTTTGTATCTAGGTTTTTACTTTTTGAAGAAATTCAAACAAAAGAAAAATACTTTATATTACTTATAACGCTGGGCTGTATCGCCTGCGTTTTTACTGCTCAAACCCACGCTCCGATAGAAACATTTCAACGGTTTGCGAAGGTAGAGACTGCGGCATTCATATGTATTATGTGGACATTCGCAGGCGTTCTATTTCTATTATGCCACTTGGTGGATAGAATTCAATACCAATTGGTGGCCTTAGCGGTTATATCCGGTATAATGGGTTCACAATTTGTGACGATGGGAAAATATCTCCTGGATATGATATGGTTACTACAATCGAACATGCCCTTACCACCGACCATACAAATCATCGGTGTGTCGGGTATCGCGCTCATGGCATTGCCTCTTCAGGTTATTTTTCTGAACAAAGCATTGGAGAAATTCAATGCTACGCATGCCGTGGCTATATTTCAGTGTACCTGGTGCGTTCTAAACGTCACACAAGGTATCATTATATTCGGCGATATGGCCACTGTTTCGACAGCAGAATATATTATATTTATGGCTGGTTTTGGGATGGCCGTAGTTGGTGTTATTGCCTTATCTAGACAAATTGGAGCTGAACCTCTTGCATGTTCCGACCGCAATCCATCATCGACTTCCCCTTAATATGATGATATAAACGGTCAGGATGTTCAGCGTTTGGAAATGCTTCTTCTAGCAATCCACCAGATTTAAGAGCCCCAATTACAATTTCAGAACAGTACCAGCGTGGCGACATGCCAAAATATGTATAGAACATGGGTTTCGGTGCGAGGAAGCCTGCCCAGTACGTAAAATAACCTATATGATTAAAACCTTCGCCAACGTGTGAATTACAGAAATTCTTCATTGTTTTAAACTGTTTCTCTGTACACTCCATAGACCTGAATTCCCACTCTTTACGGCTAAACCTCTTTTTATTCATATGTACGGAACCTGAATATACTATAGAACACGCATCGCCGTATACTTCGGACTGGTTGCGGAGAGAGTTATTTTTAGGAACAAAAAGAAGTTCGGCGTGTATGTAAGGAGCTCCATTCCGAGGGGCACGAGGAGCAACAATAGCAGCGGCTGTATTTAACCATGATTCTTGCAATACGGAACTGTCACTACGTACAAAACATACCATTACTTGTCTCTTATTAGGCATAAATATAATATATATTATTATCCTTTTATACTTTCTTACATTCAATCATCGCTCTCAGAATCTTCCGCCCATGCGGCCGATACAGGCTTTGATACTCTATCTATTTTTGAAATAATCGTTGCCAAGTCGTCCGCATCGTCATCCGAAGTAGAGGATGCAAAACCACCAGAAGCAGAAGTGCTTGTTGCCCAAGCAGCTTTCTCCACACTCTCGTCTCCAGAAGAGCTAGATGCCCAGTTGGGAACCATTTGCTCAACATCAGACAACGCCTTAAGCATTTGTTCGTCGCTACTGCTACTAGAAGCTGCCCAAGCTGCTACGGTTTCCTGTGCCCAAGAGGAGGTCCACCCACCTTTCTCATCATCTTCTTCCAACAAGTCCGTGTCGCCTTCTGTACCACTAGTCAGCGCAAAGGTTGCTGGCATACTCTTAGCCATCATTAAAGAAGAACCCGCCGGAGCCGTAATATTTATAGCTTTGTTTGGGACCATGTTCTGTACGGATGAATCGGATACTTTCGTGTAACCAATACCAGTGGCAGTTGGGTCTATCCTTGCTGCGGTGTGAGGAACTTTGATAGAATCGATATCGGCGATGTCGAGGTTGGCATATTTCACGTCCCCAGTCTTTTCATCCTGGTAACGTACAGTGACGAATTGGCCATCAATAACATCACCATCACCATCCACGACTGCTTTAGGCGTACCATTCTCATACACGAGCACAACCTCTGCCATGATACGGTCTACTTCATACGTATTGTTATCATCAGCCAAATTACGAGCAGTGGCATTAGGTTGCTGTAATTTACCCAAACAATTTTCTAGGAAACCTTGATTATTGACATCACCTGTAACCTTGTGCATTGCCAACGGGTTAACAGGTTTAAACTCCGCACGGAACAGAACATCTGGTGCTGAAGAAAATGTAACCGGGTTGCTTCCAGCATCGTACTTTCTGTAGTTGTCTTCGTTCAGTTGACTAAAGCCTCTTTCCAAGGCCGCTGAGCCTGTTTTACCAACATATTCCTCCAATTCTTCACAGTATTTTTCTGGTCCGGCACCACGGTCCACATCACCCACAGACAACTTGTGATAAAGCGCCACGTATTGAGATTTACGCAGACCCAAACCGATGGTGTTTGTATCATTGTTTACGTCTGAAATTACATTCAAAGCATCGTCAGTATCCTCTACCAACGCTTGTACATCATCAGGGTTAGTGTTCCGAACAGTACCATCAATATCAGTGATTACGTACATCCCATTGACGAACCCTGTTACCGAACCTTTCAAGTATTTATTTTTGAAGAAATACATAACGTCCGTACCATCGGCAAACCTTGGCAATAATTTTTCCTTGTTTACCTTGAGGATATTGTTTCCAAAACCGCCGATAATCTGTATCGTATCGTCATGTTTAGCTTGGTATACAGACGCTTTGTATTCTTGGTAACGTACACTGTCTTCTTTGCATAACACGGTAGATTCCAGCTCGTTAGAGTAAGGATTTACCACTGCTACATCAGCGAATAGAACATTCTTTACCAGACCTGTCACATTGTCCGAAGAGATTCTAATGTCCACCAACACTACAGAGCGGTAACTCCCCTCCGCTTTGAACGCGCCAAAATTAAAGTGACCGTTCTCATTTCGCAAACGTTTCAATTCGTTGGTTTCTTTAATAATACTATCGGTAAGCGCCTTGATTCGTAAGGGGTCGTTGTTACCATTAACTTCATTAGTCCTGTCGATTTCCAACTGTGCAAGCGCATCAACCTTTACCTTCTCCTTAGCTGCGCTATATGTGGTTTTTAAATTACCAATATGAACACTTTCTATCCTCCCAGTAAGACCTACAAGCGCTTGAGGGTTTTCGAAGTCGATGACATCATCACTATTCGTATCTTGAGCAACGGAGAAAGCGCTGTCGAGCACTCTTAACCGGTTACGAATCCTGCCTATGTCGCCGAACTTTCCGCCTATTCTGGTTTCATCGGCCGACTTTTTATTTAATACAAAGTGAACGAATGTACCTGGTTTTGGTAGAGTTTCATAGAATTCTAGGACGGATACTTGCTCCGATACTCCATCTAATTCCTGTCTACCGACTTGGCGTCTTCCAATGTAAACGATGCTCTTATCCCTATCACTCTTAGTATTTGCTTTCGTCAGGCGAAACAAATTCTCAGAAGGTTCGAGCTTGTTGGCTGTTTTACCTTTGACATATATATTATCAGTGAGTACCGGTTGGACATCGTTGCGCTTTACCAATGCTTTGACACTTGGCGTGTTCGCATCAGTGTAGCGATATAATACTACATCGTCCTTGGCTTGAGATGAATCGTCAGGGTTTAACTCAGACCACATAAGCTCTAAACGGTCTCCACTGGTGGCAGCTGAGTCGTATGCCAAATACTGTCCGAAGGGACTTGATTTGATATCTTCTGCCTCTTTCCAGTAATACCCTCCTCCAAATCGCATATCGGCTGGAGCTACATGCTGGTCTATATCAGGATTACCTGCGTTCTTCGCGTCAAGCGCGATGTTACCGGATATAATATCTTTCTCCAATTTTAATGAATCACCATTGGTAGACCTGGCTAGAATAGCTACGCGTTTCTCGAGCTGAGCTGCCGCTGCTTGTGCTGCTGTTTCTGCTGCTCGCAATGTTAATTGGAACTGTTTGTTCAAATCAGCCAAGTCCTTCTCTGCTTCCTCGATTTTCTTATCTAACTCAGCCTCTTTCTTTTGGATACCAGCTGCGACATCTTTATCGTATTTCGCACTTGCGTCTCTTAATCTTTCTTCAAGTTTCACGATTTCGTCTTCCTTCAATTGAGCTTCTTGCTGTAATGTTGACAGGTTCAATTTTAACGAAGCTAAATCTGTCTGCTGCTGTTGACTCAAACCAGATAGTTGCTGGGCCTCCAACGCAGTAATGTTAGCTTGTGTAGTCTTAATTTGTACTTCATATGTAGACAAATCAACTTGGGCTTGTTTCATATCCCTTGCAATCTGTGCCAATAACAGAGCAGTTGCTTGTGCACTCGCATCGTTTTGACGTATTAAATCAATCTCAGCGTTACGATTCCTCCGAACCGCGTCACGAGCTCGTTGGGCCACTTCCAACTGTGCTCTTAAAGCCTCTTCTTGTTTCTCAAATTTTTCTCTTTCTTCCCTTTCTCTGGTCTTCTGAGCTTGTATGAGAGCGGCGGCACGACTGGACTTCATCGAGAAGTTAATCTTGCTTGCAAGATTGCGCGAATTAAAGTCGTTGATACGTAGTTCATCTGGAGTTAAATCACGTGGATTCTTTGCATCGTTGAACTTGGTAGCTATTCTAGCCTGTTCATTCTTCCATGCTGTAAAGCCGATAGATGGTGTTTCTCCAGATACATCGACCGTACCCGGTGAACCGGAATAGTTGTGCACTCTCAATTGACCAGCGTTTAAGAGGCCCAATGATTCTTCATCTCTAAAGGTTCGCAAATGTGGCTCTAGCATAAGACAGGCTTCATCTGGCAAATCTTCTGTCCACGGATTCCAGTAACCAGGGCGCCTATGTGGAGGGGCTGTACCGGCTGCTGCTGCGGCTGCGTTCTCACGCTCCTCTTTCGCTCGTTTGGAAGGGAAAGTAGTCTTGGTAAAGCTGATAACCTGTGTTACTTCGCGGTCCTTGGATATCAAGCCAGGCGCATGTTCGGTGCTAAAGTTGTCATAATGACCTCCAGCAGACCAGGCTACCATCTTCTGTTCAATATCTTCCACTGCTGAAGCGGCCGAATTGTACTTATCGATAGCAGAATCGCGCGCGGCGATAGATGCATTCGTGGCAGGGTCATTGAATGCGAGTCTCAATGCTCTAGCCTGTTGTATAACATCAATTGGGTTGTCAGCGTTATAAGCATCTGGACCGATAACACTTACAGAAGCCTTGAAAAGCGCATCCAACTGTGCTACTGTCGTAGCTTCCGTTACAGTTTTAAACACGGCGACCAATGGTACGTCGATTGCAACATCAAAGTTACTAGAGCCGACAATCGGAGCTGGTATTACAGCACCGGTCGTTGGGTCCTGGAATTCGTTCCCATCCATTCGTCTCCCAGCTGCCAGCTGTATATTTGCTGCGCTAATTCGTCCGTTTACGACTGCGTTGAGAGCATTAACATTCACGATTCGTGCTTCGGTTTCTGTCACCAATAGGTCATACGAATTTAAGATTTGTTTCAGTGGAAGTATTTTTTGTTGAAATGTTTCCATGTTCACCTCGGATGTGATGTTTAACAGTGCACGAGCTTTACGAGTTAAACGCTTTCGGTCTGTTTCGGATACTTGTGTCCATACGCTGGCATCTTCACGCGTTCCACTTACATTCTTACCGGCTACATTGTAACGTTCTGAGTGTGGAACAAAACGTTTACCACGTATTTTCCTGTTGATAAGAGCCTCCATCTTCTGTTGCACATCGGAACCGGTAAGCACATTGGATATAGGTACCACATTACCATCTGCTTTAATGAAGCACAGGCGCACGGCGTATTCCGTGGTTCCCTTTGGTAAGTTAAACTCTTTAAACGGGTCACCGTTCTCGTCCGTTGCCAATATCCAGTCGGTGTTGCGTAGATTGGAGCGTGAGTGAGTTGGTACTTTGTATTGCCAGGCAAAACCAACTTGAGAGTAGAACTGTACCCCAGACGAGTTGGTTTTGGTGTGGTATACCCCAACACCGGCGCCAAGGCCGTCGTAGTTGTCGCGTACAGCTTCTTCTTCTTCTGTGGCTCTACCACCCACTTGGCGCTTGCCATTCTCAGCAGCATATTCGTTGTCCCACCATGGAACATTTGGACGAATGGTACCGTTTACATCGAAACTAATTTCCACTTGAGCATTCAATTTGACATTGTGTGCTTTAATTTCTTTTTGGAACGTATTGGAGAACTTTGTATCGAAGGTAGCGAACTGTTCCCATGTGGCGATAAGAGCAGAAGCACGTCTAAAATTGTTGGTTTTGAATTTATTACGTGCTTGGCCCAGTCGATAGTCTTTTCCTTCAGCCTGGTCCCAGCCTGGAGATAAGCCTTTGACAGCGTATGGGACAATAAGCAAGTTTTTCCACGGTATAGGATGTATGTCAATAGACGACTGTTGTAATCCCGAAACACGTTCTTGGATAGCTTCCACTATAGTCTGATGACTTATGGTTTGCCCTGAGCTGATTATTTCGATATCATTGGGGTCGATTCTGTCTACTGAACCTATTGCGCGTCCACCAGCGCGTGTACGGTCACTGCGCGTGTCTTTAAACTTCCAGTTAGGGCGTGAAAAGAATATACGCTCCAAACGGTCACGAAACATCAACTGGCGTTTCTGAAGTAGAGCCATGTCTTTCTTCTGTTTAGAAAGAGCACGTCGCATAGCACGAATCCTGGATATTTGTGTCGTTAACTGGGCTAGACTTTTCTTGCGCTCAGAGGTCGGCATGGTTGCCCTTGTCATAAGTCTTACCTTTATTCCCGTCTTTAACAGTTCTTCTTTATTTAATCTTATTTCATCCAATCTTACTTTGCTCTTCTGGCTAACTGCTTTAGCTTTAACAGCGTTGTAAAGGCTTACAATTGTTTTGATTTCGGTAGCATTGCGAGCAGAGTACGGGTAACAGCATGCATCCGCATTGAGTTCGGATAGGGTTTCGCGTAACTGGTTAAGCAGTGGTAAATCAATATTTTCGATGGGTGGTAACATGAGAGACAAATCCGTCTCGTCGGTAATACCCAAATCCGTAGCGACGTCACCAGCAGCATTGCTTTGTAAGTAATCAAACCAGTTTTGTCGATGTGCTCCTGGGTTTAATGTTCCTTCAAACATGTTATCAACCGCGTCCATCAGGCTTTGGGGAAGAGTCCTCTTGAAAGGCTCTATTGTCTTAGTGCGTTGTGATTCCCATGAAAATGGTGTACTCATTGTTGAATCCTTATCATCTATTAGAACACTTATATATAGGTATTATTTACATACCAACGATGAAACGGAAGAACAGGTGTAATAGATACATGAGGGGCAGGATAGACCTCTCAAACAAAGATTTAGTAAAAAGCCGGTGTAAATTATGCGTTGCCGTATTATTATTTATGATTGGTGCTTACTTTTCAGTCACGTGGATTAATTGGGATGCCGCCGTTATATTTCATAATCCGTCAGAAGCTGATATCGTCCACGGGACAGTGGAAGTAGATGATATCACTTTACTGTCAGAACGATGGAAAGAAAAGCGCAGTTACATGTCAGATGTATTCACCGAAAACTGCGATACAAACCAATACGATGTCATTACCAACTTAAACATTCGTATATTGGGCCAGTATGTTTCGGATTCAATAGTTTTTCTATGTGAATCCAAACGCATGCTTGTCAATATGCGCCTGGAACCGAATAAGGAAGGTACTCGTTTGGTATGCAATGAGACATACGGAGACCTATGGAAGGTTGAAGATGAACGCTATCACCCCTTAAAATATTCCTTCGTAACACAAGATGATATTGAGAGAGAAGACCATACGACAACCACATACGAGGAAACCTGTATGTTATACCAAGCCGAAGAATTATTAAAGGGGGAGTGGAAACCACAGAGTATATAAGCATCCGTATCCGTATCAAATGCCTTCAAAAATAGACCCAAAAGAGATACCCATCAATCCCGATGAAATGAATCTAGCATACAAGTATTTCTGGGGCATCCCAACCATTCAAATGTGCCGAAACATGATTAGACAACATCTTTTCTCAAACGGTATTGAATTCAAAGGCAAATCAGGTGCAAATGCTAACAATTTCTCACAACATATCATGGAAGATTTTTGGCTACCATTCTGTGAAGATGCGTTGGACGCGGCACTTACTTACGGATTTGTAGTGTGGAGAACTAGAAGGATAGGCGATGTTGTCGTACCTATCGTTTGCTTAAAGGATACTTACAGGCTTACCATTAAAGAGGTAGAAGGTGTAATAGAATACAAGATATACAATATGGACGAGAAAACCAACGAACCGTTGAAGGGAGCATATGTATACGATGAATTCGGTTACCGACCAGAAATCGATGGAGACTTGATGTCTATGCTACACACGTTGATACCAGACATCCAATATTATTTTACCATGGTAAACTGCCAAGTTCAGTTAGAAAAGAAACGAGTCAAACCTCCCTTATTGACGCAAATTAATCCTCATAGGGGGTTAGGCCAGGGTACGGGGGAAAACGAAGGCATAGACTACGATTTCTATGCCGATGCTGACATAGCAGAGGCCGAAGAAGAATCTAAGTACAAACGAAACAAGGGTGCGGTAGACGCTTTAAGGGCACAGCAAAAATTGTACGACGATTTTTTCGAACCGAACGCAGTGCCAGATGAAATAGCTCCTAACACAATCCTAGACCAGATGGTTCCTATTCCTTCTGGCCAGACCCTGGCATCCTACAACATACAACAGGGTAGAAACGATATTCCAGTCATACTCAAACATTTACAAGATACCATATGCGGTGTTCTGGGTGTCCCAAAGTCCATGATTATGAGTGACACGCCTCACAAATCAGACGCGGTGGGAACGCATCAAATGTTCCAAACAACCATTGTATGGTGGAAGCGTCAGATATCTGAAATGTGTCAGATGATATACAATATCATCAATGCCAAAGAGTTGACCAATCAAGTAGGAGATAGACTATCAAAAAGGGCAAATAAACCAGACACGAAAGATATATATCTCATGACCAAGAGTATGTCAAGCCGTATCACCTTCCCAACAACACCATTCACTACCAATGAAGAATTGTTTCAATTGTACACACAAGGTGTAATAGATTGGAAGACATACTGTACGTATATTGCACGTAACACGTCTATCCCTATGGACACTATACCAGATGAACCGCTCAAGGACAAAGAGAAGAAAGAGTTGATGGGTATAGCTAAAGACCCACCTAAGCAACCTGGTATGAACCCAGACGGTAGCGTCAAACCCGGAGCAGAAGGACCTGAGAGAGGAGGGTCGCCAACGGAAAAGATGGAGAAGGAGGAAAAAGAAAAATCAGATAAAGCGGAAGAGGATGCTGCTGGTAAGACTAATGTTCAGAAGGACGACAAGGGTAGCAAGGAAAATGATGAAGCGGTTAAGAAAGCTGTAGGTAAGCCAGAAGCAGGAAAAGCAAAACCTGCCGATACCAAAGCGAAAGATTCGAAAGCCGACACGGCCAAGACCAGCTCCAAAGCTACTAGTGACACTAAGAAACCATTGGCCAAGAAGGAAGATGACAAACCGGTGAAAAAAGGAGGAGACTCTGACAAAAAACCACCGCCAAAAAAAGGAGGGGAAAAGAAGGCTGAAAAGGCGCAAAGCGATAAGTCTAAGGGACCAGTTAAGAAGGATGAAAAGTCACCGCCGAAGAAAGGTTCAGATGGTTCGAGTGGTTCCAAGAAGAAGGATGATGATAAAAAGTCACCGCCCAAAAAGGGTGATAAGAAGGATGACGATGATGATAAGGAGAAGAAGTTAAAGAAGAGTACCTTCACTAATAGTAAGGGGCCAGCTAGAAACAAGAAGCCTGACGACGACAAGAACGATAAAAAGCGCAAGCCTGACGGCAAGGCGGATGCGGATGAAGAGGAGAAGAAAAAGAAAAAGAAGAAGGATGATAAGAAGAAAGGTAAAAAATAATATTATTATAAAAAAAGACGTTTAATTTAATTACTATGGTACATCTGGTCGTATGACGACATTATTTTATAATCAATGTGCGCCAACAAGTGTAGCGGACCCTGTTTGGTGACCGTGATAAACATAGCACCATGGCGTGGCACAGCTACATGCGCTTCGGCTTTGACTCTCAATTCCAACGTTTTGTTTGCTTTAGCGTCAGGCGATTCTTCCAATAGCCTGCTCAATAATTCGTGATTAAGTTCCATGCACGTCGTGGCAGAATGAACGCCCGGGCGCCTAAAGTTAATACGTAAAGTTAAATCACCGTTCTTCATTTTCTCAATCATTTGTTCCGCCGACATAGCCGTACCATACGTTTCCGTCGTCTGATACAAACGTTGCCCAGCATTGGATACACATCGGCACTCATTTGGTTCGAATGTATCTTTAGCCATAGCACGAAATTCATTTAGAGTTTCTCCTTGCATTTTTGCCGTCTGAGGGTCATACTCATTTGTACCTACTGGAACTGGGACAGCTTCAATTAAGATGTGATGAGCAGCAACATGCGGTGTTGCAATCTCAGCAACTTTGGTGGATTCTGCTTTTTCTCTATTGTATAATCGTAGTCGAGACATCTTGTATACAACATGTATAAACCTTATATATACTGTTTAAAAACTAAGAAGAGACCTGTTCACTAGTAACCTTTTCCCCTTCCTTTCCCCTTTAGCAGATGGTTCTACAACTTGACTGATGGAATCTGTGTTAAACTCAGTAATGTTTAAAACAATTAAACCAATACATGATGACCATATGGCGTGTAATGAAATGTTGGCGATGCCCATGTTAACCAACAAGGTTGAATCGTCGTGAAGACGGCTTAGAATACACCAATAAATCACTGAATATAATATAAAGCGCAGCGATTCTTTAATTGCGGGTTTGGTTGCTTCAGACCAAAGCTTCACCTTTGGGTCTTCGTAATCTATCTGGTATCTTGGATTGCTCATGATATCAAACAACAAGATAATAACATGAAACACTATCATGGAAGAGAACAGATGTCTCCAATGTTTATCGTCGTAGTCGTCCACCACGTCGTGGAATTGTAACGTTAGAGCTAACCATATAGACCCCAACACAACGTCGTGTAAACCCCAACGCAACATTTCGCTCTTCTCTTGTTTCCCGCGTTTGCGGCCACATTGACAAAGCGTCACAATGAGTATCAACCCTGACAAGATATACAACATGGACGCGAAGGAAGCCCATGTTGTGAACTTTGAAAAGTCGGAAGGTAATACCGTTGTGGTTCCATTCGCTTGGAGATTGGATACAATTCCGTCCCAACCGTTACCATCGTCTAAAAAAATACCTATCTGTACTATTATGAAAATTACAGAGAGTAGACGAACGAGGAGACTCGTCTGTTTTCCATTTGGTTCAATCCCACAACATGTACAGTTGTCTTCATCATACTTGAAGTCTGGAATGGTATGGTTTTTAAAATATTCCATTGACAACGTTGCGAATAATATCAGAGGGACTAGAGACTCTGTCCATAATTGCCCACTATATTCTTCCCATAGTGTGGCGTTCCAGAATATAAGAGCCCAAGGAATACAGGCAATACCAATTTCAGCAATCTTCATTGGTAGGCGCACGACTGCTCTTATACGTCGCTTCAACCGTTTCGACCTATAAATGAATGATGCCTTCAATTATAATGTTCGCGTTATTGGCTGTCGAATTAAACACTTGTGAAGGTCTGGCCTGTCCGCTCAATTTGGGCTTTCTTGTATATCTTATTATAGCAGTTATATCGTGCTGCTGCTGTTATCCAGGTTCCTGCGCTGTCCCACAAACCCAGCGGAAAAAAGACGCAGATAACTTATATCCCAAAGAAGGGGCTCTAGAGAAATATGAACTATTTGGTTCGATAGGAGACGTATTAAACGATGAAATGTTACCTGATGATGTGGCAAAAACCGGTATTCTAACCCCACTAACTAGCGATACGATGGATGACGGAGAATTATTGAAAAAGAGGAGGGCAATAAAATACTAGTATTTACATATTATTTTTGTTAACAAATGTCTAAACTTATCTTTGAAACTGCTCTTAGAGATATCGCCAAAACAAATCAGGGGAATGGTACACAAACCAGCCAGAAAAGATACACTCCTAATTTTCATTCCATATCCAGAGGCATATCAGCAGCGGAAGATAATATAGCGAAAACGCGCGCCAGACTACTACGTGAAGCTAGCGCCGACCCAGCTCTTAAACTCTTACTATATCGCACTACTACCGAAAATAAAAAAGTATTGCGCCAATGGTCTGAAATGCTGTTTCGATTATCAATGGCACAGTTCGTTATTCTAAAACAACTAAGCAAAGAAAAACGGGTCACGCCTGAGATACTAGAAGCACAGTTTCCTGAAGCAAGACCATCGACAATAAGACATGTACTCAAAGCTGTGTCCTATGTCGTGTCAAATAACCTAATCGAAAGCAATAAAATTTTAAGACAACTGATTGAAGAACCCATGCGATATGAACGTCTAAACAGATGGCTTGTCACGAAACAGAATTACATAGACATCATGCTTAGAGGGTTTTTGACTTGCCATCTTACCATATCCGCTCCAGCATATCGCCAGGAGAATAAAGACAGGTGGTACGTGGTCATGGATAAAGAGGGACACTATGGAATATACAAGGAGATGGCAGACAGAACCAATGTTGTCATGTCTAGTATAGAACACCTTGGTATAGACCTACGCGATTTGAAACCGAAACAAACTAAAGTTATCATGGACCAACTTACCATACTATCACCAAGAGAATCCATGGTGTGGTTTATAAACGAATTATTCGACTGTCTTATGACAGATTTCGATTGGGATAAAACCGTTTACTTCGCTCAATTTGTATATAAAACACTCAGCCATATATAATATATGGACGCAGATAAACAAAATCAAGTGCATCGACAACTGGTACAACAAGACAAAATAAACAGCGAGCTGGCATACTTGTGTAAACAGGATAAGATGGGAGTATTTTCACCACGAACGCATACTACGGTATACGATAATGAGACGAACACACACTGGGAAGTAGGAGAGGGCCAGACGGTGGATGATATTCGCTCCCTAATTAAAAGTTTTAAAGCTACCGAATAATCTACGAATATGCGATATTTAATCTAATTTTATCTATAGTATAAACATGAGCTCTTTCTCTAATCATAATGCTGTCATACAATTCTCAGGTACATCAAATGCCCCAAGAAAGGGGTCCGCAATGGCTGCTGGTTATGACCTTACCGCTGACAAAGACTATGCTCTGGGCCCTGGAGACCGTGCCAGGATTAGCACCGGTTTGCGCTTATCTCTGCCAGCAAGGTGGTTCGGCAAGATAGAAGGTCGTAGTGGTCTGGCTTTCAACAATGGTGTCTATTGCTTCGGCGGAGTCATTGATTCCGACTACCGTGGTGAAATTAAATGCTTGTTGGCCAACACTGACAGGGACACGGTTTTCCACATTAAAAAAGGCGACCGAATCGCACAGCTGGTTATCATGCCACACTGGAACGGTATATTCGAGAAAAGAGATGAGCTATCTCCAACGGCTCGAGGTCAAGCTGGTTTTGGTTCTACCGGTCTAAAAACCGAAGACGGTAAACGCCAGACAACCATCACTGAACTCTGGCAGATGCCAGACGGTCGTACAGATGAACAGCTTAATCAAGAACTTGCTGGTCTCTCACGTTTCGATGTTGGATATCCACGTGGCTAATCTTCCGATATTAACGGCATAAGGTCAGCGTACAATGCTTTGGGGAGATTATTCCTGGGTCTACGCCATGGTTTCCGTCTAATCACAATACCCAACACAATGAGAACTATGCCAACCAATTCGAGTATCTCGAAATATTCATAATACCCTGTCCTGATATACTTGGCCGCTACAACCGTAAACAGTGTTCTAAATGTGCATACAACTGTAAATGTGAGTGCTCCGTATTGACGTATCAAACGCAGTGTAAAGAATTGCGCAATAGCAGTACATACCGTCAACAATAACAAATGAGCAATGTACCATGGCGATTGTGCCAACGCTCGTGCGGTAACCATTAGTGTGTCTTCTTCTAGAAACAGTTGGGGAATGATAAGCAATAGCATAAAGCTATTGATGTAGAACATCATAGTAATGTTGCTAACTTTGAATCGTTTGTAGATTTCCTCCTGGCCAACGGATGTGTAAGAGTCGGCTAATATAAAAACCAATAACCATATAATACCAAGTGGTATAGGCATAGACCATTCTGTTCTACTAAATTCGTAAAAAAATATCCACTTAGCACACAGTGCTGACACTATTCCCCAAGCTATTTTTTCTATATTATTCTTCGACCCGTAAATTCCCACTATTAATATTCTCAAACTCTTTGCCGCTCCAAACTCCGCAAACGAGACCCATTTTAATGCTTCGTACTGACCAACAGTTGCCAAGGTATTAAACACCGCAGGCAGTGCGAACGGTCCCGGATGCGTTGGACGAGTCATTCTAAAATATAAATATGTACCGGTGATAGCCAAACTCATCATGCGCGTAAAACACATCACAAAGGTTGGACGCATATCCGGTATCTGAATTATCCTACTCTCGAATATTCCTGAAGCAAATAGAAAAATCCAAAACCCTAAAATATTTAAGGGTAAATCATATAGACGCCTCTTAATACGGTAATCCATAGTTGGACGCCAGGGCCTCCTATATTTCATCCATGCTATACTGCCAAAAAATATAATGGCGCATGAGATTAACAAAACCCAAACGTTCATTTTAATTATTTAACGGGCTCTTATATACACATCTATGGGTGTGTTCCAATCGAAAGACTCGCTCTCTGAACTTAAAGTTCGTTTTATAAACATGGATAAACCGACCGATGAAGCGGTAAAACAGATAGTTATTAACATGGGGCTATTGCTATGTCCGCGTAACAAACATCCGACCAAGAAGAAGAGGATAACAAACGGGGGACCAATGCTTTTTCAAACGTGTAATGATATACTAGCAAAAATAGAATTAGACTCTGAAGATTTTGATGACGTGGTAGCCATGAACATGCAATGCGAGTATCGTGTACATTTGACCAGGCACAACTTTACACCGGACCAGTGGCTTGCAATCTGGGACCAGACACAAACACTCATGTCGAATCTTTTCAACACCATTTCTCCATACGATACAGAATATTACCTAGCAATGGACCACGTTCGAAGGTCTATCAAATTTATATATAAAAAGAGGAATCATTTCTAACAATGAAGCTTCTATTCTTATTGCTCTTAGTCACTGTTCAGGCCAATATCTACAAACGAGACTGTAGAGCTCGATGGACCTACGGCGACGTCGATGGTTTGGAATGTCCCAGTGCTGCCGTTGGTGACCAGATGTATCACGTATACAGCAGTCCAAGCACGCATAAAACGCTAGATGTATTTATTAAATTAGGAGCCAAACCTAAAAAACCATACACCGGTTATGATAACATTAGAAAGACCTCCTACAACTATCCAGAACAGAACTTTTTTGTTATCATTGACCCACACGAAATACCATCGTACCTGACAGGTTCGTGGGATTTAGCACTGCGTAAGATACGGAAACTGGAGAACGTACAACTTATAGGCACTATACCACCGAACGCTACCAGATTCTTACAAGATTATGTCATAGGATACATGAAAGGGTGGAAACTAGACGGAATATACTTCCAACAACCAGACTACCAATACTATTCACTATACAAAGATATGATACGAATGGCCGGGGGTATTTCGGTGATTGACTTTATAAGAGCAACGCACGGTTCTCGTATTAGCCAACAACAACATACGCCGCATTTCTGGTACGAATTAGCAGACTACTCTATTGAAATGTATGGAGGAACTGCTCGTTTAGACACACAAGAACAGATAGAATACAAATACGAATCTAGGTTTGTATGTGATTTGTACACGAAAGAATACAAGACAGCTTTCCAATTGGCTTATCTAAAGAAGTTTGATGCTATCATGTTCCAGGAAGCCAATCTATTCGACATTGACGAAATAGGATATTACAATCGTCATACTCGTAACGGGCGTAGATGCTTACACGAGCACAAAGACCGGAGACCTTGTTTGAGACCCACAGACATCTTAGCAGAATTGGCCATGTTAGAAGGGGATGAATACGCCCAAAGTTTTCCAGTTCCCACCGTATTTTCTCACCACTCGACAGGATACACCGCAGTCATTCCAAGAACTACCAACTTTAATGACAACCCCACTACTAAACGGAGACGCAGAAGAGCGTTTCTACGTAACATATTTGACAACTACAACTATCGAAAAGTCTTGGTAACCGACACCTTTGTGAAAATTCCAACTGGTCTCATAGACGATGCGGTGTGGAGAGTGAGGAGTTCAGAGGAGGAAAAGTTGAGTCTAGATATTATAGATATGAAACACGAAGAATACCCGCTCATCGTTCCACTGTATCCAAATGAAGCAGTGGGAATTAAAACCGACAAAGGTATTATATCCGTCTTAATGGTCAAGGATGGCGCTGTTCTGAATCTTAAAGACTTGTTTAACACGGATTGGGCGGGGACTACATTACACCTGGATGACACAGAAGAATACCGATTCCAGAACAACGGCTCAGCTTATAGAATGCGTGTAGACGCTGGACTATTTTTGGTGAACAATTCCATCTCTGTGTTTCCTCCACCCGCATGTTATGGTACTCCATACACTCAAGCGGTAGCCATGGCACCAGAATCTAAGTCACAGTTTTTTACTACGTATCATATGACCGGACCTTGGGTGTTGAGCGACTGGCAACAGAAAATGTTCTGCTGCTTAAAGACGACCTATACCTATACTACTGGCCAAGCGGCTATTGTAGATTTGAGACTCAAAAGGCATCTATTGCAAAATATAACAGCAGCTCTCAAAATCATATGTGAAGAGCGCTCTGTATTTGAAATAGCATACGATAGACATGGACCTCCGTGTGAGCGTTGTATGAAGGGTTCGGAGATAAAGAAGCGTTATTCTGAACAAGAATACCATTCGAAACACAAACATATTGTCGTACAATTTGATAAACCAGTGCGAGCCAGAGGAAGCTATCAATACGTGCTCAACCAAAGTTACGAGAACCGAACATTCTACATTAACCAGAGTTTTGTCCAACACGAAAACGAGCTTTGGATACCCATTCGCAGATTTAGATGTGGAACCAACGTTACCATTGATATGTCGGATATCTTTGTAAAGAGTACATTCTGGGACGATACCAGCTTCGTTGCCTCCGTTACCAATCTATATTATTGGATGCCAGATTGCCAACAACCACTTGGCTCTCACAACCATACGGATTCGCATCACCATCACGACAACGAGGAATTGCACCAGGACGTCATAATCGGCATTATATTCTTCGTAGCGTTAGTAATATGCATCGCGCTTCTGCCTAGGCAAACGAATCCCAATCCACCGGCTATCGGTAGTCGTACGATGTTATACTATAGGGTGCGTAGAAAGAAAAGGGAAGATGTGTGGAGAGAAATATAAGTGTAAAAGAGACGTGTATATAAGCTCTAAATATATTGAGTAACCATGATATTTATCGTATACTTACTTCTACTAGTAGCGGTTAAAGCTGCTAATTATAAATTCTATTATGTCAACGATGAATTCGTTCAGTCCGCTGGGGGAAAAGGGCAATACGCTCGCATTGGTGGCGAAGTTACGGTCATCCAGTGGATAGTTCCTGACGGGAAAGAGTTGACCATATCCGACGCAGTAGAATTTCCAGACTTTGGAGTAGTTGGACCTGCTACATACAATTATGTTTTTCCCGTATCGACGGGAGGAGACATTAAAGTATTTTGTAATGGTGTAGACGAGATTACGCTCTATCGAGCCAGTAATCCACCTAACTTCCAACCTGGCTCTGCTACATGTCCTGGTAATCCTGGATACTTGTACGCGCATCGTAAATGGCTTCGTCAATACTCTAGAATTAGAGGAAGAGGAGTTAGACGTTTATTATCCGTAGACAATACCATCAAACTTGATGTATCTACATGGGGTGAACCGCACTTCGGAACGCTCGACCACTACGTAGAATTGGAACAAGATGAAGATATACGTCTGGATTTGACCGATATATCCGAACTTTACCCACACAACCTAATAAAACCCAACGGTGAGCTACATTCCGCTCTAAAACCAGGCGAACTTAATATCATCAAAGCACCACACTCCGCTGGCAACTATACCATAGAAGCACCGTCTGCTTGGGGAGACTACGAACAT
>Ga0115011_10000180_pt1 | contig 57582 bp, 32 predicted proteins | sample TroAtlMetagenome_2_FD_88705 | JGI IMG/M metagenome (GOLD analysis project Ga0115011, IMG submission 88705) | Marine eukaryotic phytoplankton communities from Atlantic Ocean - Tropical Atlantic ANT8 Metagenome | ecosystem: Environmental > Aquatic > Marine > Oceanic | place: Tropical Atlantic... | reverse complement strand
GATGTGCCAGTCGACAGATTTATCAAACAACAGATTGCAGGCGATCTGCTTGAGACGGATGATTATATGCAGCGTCGCAGGAATCTTCTGGCGACCGGTTATCTGGCAATGGGTAATAATAATCTTGAAGATCAGGATAAAGCCAAACTACGCATGGATGCTGTTGACGAGCAACTGGAGACGATTGGCCGGGGCCTGCTCGGACAAACCATTGGATGTGCTCGCTGCCATGACCATAAATTCGACCCGATCCCGACCAAAGATTACTATGCTTTAGCCGGGATTCTTAAGAACACTGAGTCTATCGTGAATGCAAACGTGGGTCGTTGGGTCGAAAAAGAACTACCGCTGTCTGAGGAGCAGGCTCAGGTCTCGAAGGCAAATCGTGAAAGACTAGCCCTGGTCAAAAGCGAGTTGGCTAGGCTTGCCAAAGATGAACAAGTTGGAGTGATTGCGGTGGAAGACTTGGTAGGGATTGTCATTGATGACATTGACGCCATCCGTACTGGCCAATGGAATCAATCGACTTCCAATAAAACGTATGTCGGCCCCGGCTATCAATATGCCAGTGGTGGAGTTGCCGATACGACGGCGACATTTGAGCCGACGGAAGAACTGGAAGGTGTTTACGAAGTTCGATTTGCCTACGCCTATGGCAGTAATCGCCCAAAGCAATTGCCTGTTGAAGTTTGGGATGCAGACGGTTCTAAAGTCACGGTGCTCAACGAAACAACGGTTCCTTCTGAGGATGGTCACTTTGATTCGCTAGGCACGTATCGGTTTCAAAAAGGAATGAAACCCAGAGTGGTTGTCGATACATCAAAATCTTCGTCGGGTGCGGTTGTTATCGATGCCGTCCAGTTTCTTAATGAAGAATTGGTTGCGAGTGAATCCAAAGCGTTGGATCCTGATGGTGAGCAAGATGAGAAGGTGCTTGCAGCCCGCGTGAAAGAGCTTAAAGGAGAAGTGAAAAAACTGGAAAAATTGATTCCCGCGAAAGAAGTCTACATGACGGTTCGGGAGCAGAAGACAATTGCAGACACCCAGGTTCATATTCGAGGGGATGTTCATAATTTGGGCAGTAGTGTGCCTCGAGGATTCCTTCAGGTGGCAAGCTATGGTGAGTCGCTCGTCATCTCTCAGGGAGAGAGTGGTCGTGTCGAATTAGGAGAGTGGATAACAAGTGACTCGAATCCGTTGACCAGTCGAGTGTACGCTAATAGGGTTTGGGGTTGGCTGATGGGGGCTGGGTTGGTACGCACTCCCGACAACTTTGGTGTGACAGGAGGAACTCCGTCTCATCCAGAGTTACTTGATTATTTGGCAACTCAGCTTAAGAAGAATCATTGGTCTACCAAAGAGTTGATCCGTGAAGTTGTGATGTCGGAGACTTATCAGCGAATGTCGACCCCCACGGAGAATTTGAAGGTGAAGGACCCCGAGAATCGTCTTTTAGGACATGTGAATCGGCGTCGTATGGATGCGGAGAGTATTTTGGATGCGATGCTTCAGGTCAGCGGGAAACTGGATCTCACCATGGGCGGACCGACGATTAAGTCGGGCACGAAAAACGACTACAATTATCCGCACGGTGGGTATCGCCGCGCGATTTATTGGCCTGTGTTTAGGAATTCTCTCCCCGAAGTCCTTCAGGTGTTTGATTATCCCAATCCAAGTGTCGTGGTCGGAAATCGTGACGTCTCAAGCACCTCTCCGCAGGCATTATTTATGTTAAATAATTCCAAGGTCATGGAGTATTGTGATTTAGCCGCGGAACGGTTCTTAGCAATCACCGATCTCGATGATCAAGCTCGATTTGCGCTTGTTTCCCGGTCTATTCTGGGGCGTGAGCCAACGCCACGAGAATTGGAAGTTTCGGTTGAATTCATACAGCACGATGATTCCGAAGAATTACGGCGTCAAAATTGGGCCCGTGTGATTCAGGCTGTATTTGCGTCAGTTGATTTTCGATATATTAATTAGAGGGAACTTCAGTGCCCATTGTCGGGCTGTTCGTCAGATTGTTGAGTGATTGATATATGAGTGGTTTGTTTTTTAGTCGGCGAAAGGCATTGCAACTTGCTTCCTGCGGATTTGGTTCGCTGGCGTTGTCGGGAATGCTTGCCGGAGAAGAAATTGCGGTTGGCAATAATCCATTGCAGGCCAAGCAACCTCATCACGTAGCTCGTGCAAAACGAATCATCTTCCTGTTTATGCAGGGCGGACCAAGTCAGGTTGATACGTTTGACTATAAGCCGATTCTTGAAAAGCGTCATGGTGAAAAGATGCCGTTTGACGACGCACGAATTATCGCTAATACAGGTAAACGCGGTAGTGAACAGACACTCATGCAATCCCCATGGAAGTTTCGTCAGTACGGTGAATGTGGGCAACCTGTGTCGGAGTTGTTTCCACATATGGCAAACCATGTGGATAAGATGTGCATGATTCATAGTATGCATACTGAAGGGGTCGCTCACGGGCCGGCAACACTTTTTCTACATACCGGCGCGACTAACTTTGTTCGTCCTTCTATGGGTTCATGGATTAGCTATGCTTTGGGTTCTGAGAACAATAACCTGCCGGCCTTTGTTTCAATTGCCCCATCACCCGGAAATGGCGGTGCACGCAATTATGGAAACGCTTTTTTACCTCCCGTGCATCAGGGGACAACGCTCGGTAGTGCAGGGCGTCCTGCGACTGACGCTAAAGTTAGGAATTTGGTTAATCATTCACTCTCCAAATCGGAGCAGTTGGGACAATTTGAACTGCTTCGCGCGCTAAATGCGGATCAGACTTCGAATAAGTCGGGTGATAAAGAGTTAGAAGCTGTTATTAGTTCCTATGAATTAGCCTGGCGATTCCAAAATAATGCTCCTGAGATCCTTGATCTTTCCCGTGAGACTGAAGTAACCAGGAAGATGTACGGGATGGACCATAAGGAGACGCTCGATTTTGGCTCGCAATGCCTAATGGCTCGTCGTCTGGCCGAATTTGGTGTTCGTTATATTCAGGTGACATACGGGGATGCTGGAGCAAATCCCGCCTGGGACCAGCATTCAAATCTGCCCAAGCATGCAGAGCATGCAAAAAAGGTGGATAAACCGATTGCCGGTTTGCTGCAGGATTTGGCCCAGCGTGGATTGTTAGACGATACGTTAGTCTGGTTCGGTGCTGAATTTGGCCGCACCCCGTATTCACAGAATAATGGCACTGGTCGCGACCACAATCCTAACGGATTTACTACTTGGCTCGCGGGCGCGGGTGTGCGGGCTGGATTTAAATATGGTGCCTCAGATGAATTTGGGCACAAGGCTGTCGAAAAGAAGACCCACATGCATGACTTGCATGCGACTCTGCTTCATCTCTTAGGTGTGAATCATAAACGGCTTACTTATAATTATTCCGGACGAAACTTCCGCCTGACCGATGTGCATGGTGAAGTGGCTAACGGAATTCTAAGCTAAGTTTTATTCAATGGTTGCAGTGAATCACTCTTTCAGCTTTCGAAGCATGGTCTTAATTTCATACCAGCCTTTGATCGAAACGATGACGGCGACGATAGAGAAGACTCCTAGGCCGGCATAAAGTAGTCCCATCCAGAAGTTGAACCAGGCTGAGTATTGGTCAGGTGAATCAGGCATGGCTCTCGTCTCCTTGGGCTAATTTATTTCCATCATTTTTGGGGTCCGGGAAGAGGAGGGAGATGGTGATAAACAAAAAAGTGGTCAAGCCGAGACTGAATAAGCCGACTATCGATGACGTGATATTCGCCTTCCAATAGACCGCGTCCAGTCCAATTGCACCACCAGCATTCTCAATGAGAAAGTTTCGCACCGGTTCCAATCCGAGGAGAGCCGAGGCTCCCGTAACAAGCGCTACCATGGCTCCGGTGCTACTCGCTCGCTCCCAGTACAGTCCGCCTACAAGAACCACGATGGCGCCCGTTGCATAGATAGATCCAGTAATCACCATGTAATTCCAAATGCTGTCGCTGCCTTCGTAAAACAACCCCCATCCCCAGATGAAGGCTCCGATTAGAACGATAAAGATGCGTGTTAAGGTAATTCGTTTCTTGTTGCTTAACTCCTGACTGGCAACAGATCTGGCAATAGGTGCGACAACGTCCTGGGTTAAAACACTAGACCAGCATAGAAGGTAACTATCGTGAGTGGACATAAAGGCAGCGATCATCGCAGCTACAATTAAGCCGAGTAATCCAGTGGGAAGTATCTGGCTCATGAAGGCCGGCATGGCGTAAAGGCCCGCATCCTGAATCGCTTCTTCGCCGATGAACATCTTGGTAATCTCTTCTGAACTATTGGCAAAATAGGTGTAAGCCGCGATTCCCCAAAACATGGGGATTAAGAATCGGATGGTAAACGAAATTGCCGAAATGGTGTATTGCTTCTTTACCGCCTGTGGAGATTCCATGGCGAGTGCACGTGAAACGGCGGTTGGCCAAACGGCACAGCCGACAATGCCCGCAGCGAACAACTGAAACAGCACATAGCTGATGCCAAATTCTCCATTTTCTGCCATCGGATTAAAACCCGCTTCCCCCATACCTTGGGCAATGGCTGTATACATCTCACCGATGCCAATGTTATTAATGGCGAGAACCGTCGTGATAACTATTCCGAACGACAAAACAACGAATTGAATATAGTCGGTTAGAATGACCGAGATCATGCCGCCAAGAACGGTGTAAACTAAAACAAGGATCAGTAAGACTGTCATGACGAGCATGAGTGCCGTCCCGTCAAACGAAAGACCCGTTGCTCCAACAATAAACTTGGCGCCTACTTGAAGGAACAATCCCATGTTGAGAATGCCCGCGGTTGAGAGAATAATGCCTCCAGTGATCCTGGCGGCCGTGCCAAATCGCTTTTCGTAGTACTCGGGGATTGTGAGTACTTTTTCTGCGCGGAGTGGTACCACAATGAAGCCGGTAATGCCAACTAACAGGGTTCCGACCCCCGCAATCACAGCCATGTGAAATGCCGCAAACCCACCACTAAATCCCGATTGTGCCATATACATCACGGTGATTAGGCCCATTTCTGTTCCGGTCATGGTGGCGACACCCAGCCATGGCCCGACACTTCGGCCAGCTCCAATGTAAGCAGTCATGCTGGTAGCGTACCGCGTAACAAGGATTCCAATGACCAATGAGATCGATAGATAGCATCCCACAATCAGCCAGTCGATGAACTGGAAATTGGAGAGTGTACTTAAATTGATTTCTGCGATGGGAAACATATGGGAAGGTACTTGAAGATCATCAGGATGTGAGAACTTGCATGATAGCTTACCTCTACGGGCTGTGCTAAATTGAAACAGGAATTTCCTTTAGATATTAGCGGCCCTTAAGGAGTGTAGACAATGATTGCCCATCGAATTCTGAAACAGATGCTTTGCTTGCTTGTTGGCTTACTTATTTCCACATCCGTTTTAGCGGCCGAGCCGGTGAAGATTGCATGTGTTGGAGATAGTATTACCTTTGGAGCTGCCATTAAAGATCGTGAAAACCGAAATTACCCTCTGCAACTCGGTAAACTCCTCGGCGATGGATACGTCGTCCGCAATTATGGCGTCAACGGCGCGACACTTTTAAAACAAGGTGATCTTCCATACTGGACTCGGCCCCAGTTCAAAATGGCAACGGATTTCCAGCCTGATATTGTGATCATCAAGCTGGGTACGAATGACAGCAAACCACAGAACTGGAAGTATGCTGATCAATATGGTGCTAATTTATTGGCAATGATCGATCATTTCCAGAAGTTGGATTCTACGCCGCAAATTTATGTTTGTCGTCCAGTTCCGGTGGCAACAGATCGTTGGGGAATTACGGAGGCCGTTGTACGTGACGAAGTGATTCCAGCCATCAATAAAGCCGTTAGGAAAGCTAAGGGAGTTAAAGTCATTGACCTGTACAAGGTATTGGCCCCACACCCTGAGTTGTTACCAGATGGTGTCCATCCCAATGGTGATGGTGCAGCCCTCATGGCAAAGGCGATCTACAAACGAATTAAGTAGCCCCCGGAGTTCCGATTATTCGGATTAAGTCGTGTTTTTCGGGAACAAACGCCTAATCTTTGGCATCTAAAGGGTGTAGCAGCTATGGTTTTGTCTTCCGCTGCGCCGACAGGAAATCAGAATAGATAATACCTTACCTATCTTTCCTGAACGGCTTAATAGGACAAGAAGACGGCTATACGAGTATTTATTACGTACCGTTTCGGATGTTTAATACCAAGATGAGAGACAGAATGAATTCTAGACGCTTCTTATTTGGCTTCGTAATTAGTTTTTTATGGGTTCACATCGGGCTCGCACAACCAGCAGCCCAGCAGGGAGAACAACCCCCGGAAGTGGCAGCAAAGGCGGAAGACGGTCAGAAACTTGACACTCTCAAAGAGCAGATCATCTATGTACCCTATGAGAAGTTGCCGCAGGTTTTTGAAAAACCTGCACGAGGAGTGTTCCTTCCGTATAAACAATTCCAACAACTCTGGGATGCCGCTCGGAAGAATGCTTTACCTCAACCAAAGCAGGGGCCGCCCCTTCGTTCTTTGATTACGAGCATCGAATCGAAAGCAGAAGTTCGCGGCGATGTGATGGAAGTCCAGGCTCTGTTGACCATTCAGTTGTTAGGTGAAGGTTGGCATGAGATTCCCTTACGACTGGCAGATACAGCCATTTCCTCAGCTATGATTGGTGAGGAAAATGCACGCATCGTTTTTCGACCAGGTCAGGGTTATTTCTTATTGCTAAATTTTAAAGAGGGGCAGGCCGATAAGTTGAAACTCGAATTGACGTATGCCAAAACGTTTGCCAGGTCTCCTGGGCTAAATCAAGTTGGCTTTCAGGCTCCGCAGGCATCCATCAATCGTTGGAAGATTACGATAAAGGACTCCGGCGTTAAGGTAAATGTTCGCCCTTTGGTTGCAGCCACGGAAACCAGAGATGGTGCCGACGTTGATAATGGAAATACGCCAGTTCCTCAGGTGCCAAACGAAACGGTCTTGATTGCATTCTTTGGTCTGACACCGCAAGTGCAGATTGATTGGACTCCGAAAAGCGAGGGAGCCACCGGTTTGACTGCATTGGCGACCGTGCAAACGCGGCAAAATGTGGTCGTTGGTGAAGGGTCACAGCGGACACAGGCAACGTTGTCCTATTCGATCACTCGTAGTGAACTGTCGGAATTAAAGATCAGAATCCCATCTGGTCAGAAGATTGCTGGAGTATTTGATGCCAATGTACGTCGTTGGGATGTGGAGTTGGTGGAGAATGCTCAGGTCATCAACGTCGAGTTGTTCGAGCCGGCAAGTGCCACGCAGAATATTAGTCTTGAACTGGAACGTTTCGACCTCGAAGTGGGGATGCAGAATGAAGCGGTCGATGTGGTAATTCCGGAAATAGAAGCATTGGGGGTTTCGCGACAGCAGGGCTTGGTCATGGTACGCACCGAAGGCGATCTGCGTGCGGATGTTACGACACGCACTGGACTTCTGCAGGTTGACAATGAACAAGTTGGTAACCCGCAGGGGGCCTGGGATTTTGTTTATCGTTATGCTGCTCCTCCTTATGAATTGATACTGAAAATTGAAAAGCTGCAGCCTCGTGTGAGCGCTGAGGAATTTGTGGATATTCATGTTCTGGAAGACCTGGTCCGAGTGGATGTAACCACACTGTTTAGCGTAGAGCGAGCCGGAATTTTTCAGGTGGAATATAACGTCCCCGCAGACTACACGGTACGTGAAGTTCATGGTCTCCAGGTAGGAGATTATCAGCCGGTGGTTGTTGAAAATCACCACATGGTTGAAAATGCTCCCGGTGTTTACCGCGTAAATTTTTCCCGCAAAGCTTTTGGGCTTGTTGGGTTGAAATTAGGGCTGGAAAAGCGTCATAACGATGAAAACCTGGTGGCGCCAACAGGAGTTGCAACTGAATATACGTTGGAATTAGCTCGAGTTGTTCCAGCTGCGGTTGAATTTGTGCGAGGCCGAGTGATCATTCTGGCTCCGGAGGGTTTGCGTTTAACTCCTAAGGTGACATCTGGTGGGCAGAGTGTCGCGGTCAACGAAATTCAGGCCGAACATGTCACTCCTCTGGTAATTCGTCAAAATGCCAGACCGGCTCAGGGCTTTCGGTATGCGGAAGAGGACTTCGCCCCGGTATTTGACGTCGAGAGAAGAAAACCATATATCGAGGTTGGCCAGTTGGTGGTGGCGGATGTGGATCAGGGGGAAGTTAAGTTCAACGTCGGCTTACATTACCACGTACGCTATAGCGGAGTGCAGAAGTTCCGGTTGGATGTTCCGAATGCGATCGCTGGACTCATCAGGAACGATTCCTCTAGCTTTATTACCAAAAGTGAAATCAACCCCGCTCCGGACGATCTTGCCGAAGGCTACGTGGCATGGGAATTGAGATCCAATAGGGAGTTGTTAGGACCAGTCACCGTCGAGCTCTCCTGGAATCAGGCGTTAGAATCTCTTGAAGCAACGGGATCAGATTTGGTTCTTATTGGTAAATTGGCACCTAAACATGTCGATCGTAGTTGGGGGCAAATCGCGTTTAAAAAATCAGAAAATCTTGATGTTATCCCGGAGAAGGACTCGCTTCAGGGGCTACGCCCGATTGACCCCCAGCAAGACATTGTGTTGGCCGGAGATACGGCAGGAGCCACACTGGCAATGGAGTTCCATGGGGATGATTGGAATCTCGGATTGCGAGTTAACCGTTATGAGCAGGAAGAGGTGGAAAAAACTGCCGTGGAAATGGGCTATGTCCGGGTACGTCTGTCTAGTGGCAATAACGCGGCTGTTCATGCCGCCTTTAGGATGCGTTCGGTTGACCAACGTATTCCGTTGAAAATGCCTGCTAATAGCCAATTGACGAATGACCCGTTAAGAATCAATGGTACCTCGGTTGGATTGGAAATAAATCCGGACTCTGAAAATCAAGGGTCCTATTTTATTCCATTAACAACCCAATCTCAGGGTGAGACGTTTGTGGTGGAGTTGGTTTACAACATCTCGGTCGACTCCTGGAAAATTACCCTTCCCGTGTTTCAGGATGTGAAGGCGGTGAATCAGGTATTTGTTGGCGTGGAAATCCCAAAAGACCTAGTTTTACTTTCCTATAGCGGTAACTGGGATGACCATTTGGCTGGCTCGTGGTTGGAGCGTCTGCAGGAACGATTATTAGATAATGACCGAAACTTTAATGCTCATCAGGTTATTGATGAGGTAACGGCAGGCTACGCTGTTGGTGATATCTATCCATCGAACCGACAGCAGATTCTTTATTTCTCAACGATCAACCCGAAGGACTCGGCCTTAATACTGGAATTCGCTGAAAGGTCTCAAGTGCAAATGGTTCTTTTTGCAGGGCTGGCTGTTTTAGGATTGGTCGGGCTGTTTTTAGGCTTGCGTAAGCAGGTCGCCTTGTTGTTGCTGGTTATCGGAGGATCACTTGGCGTTGCCATGATAAGTCCTGTGTTAACAACCAGCCTTGACTTGAGTGGGGTGATTGTCGGGTTGATGATGATGACGGCTGTTTGGGGCTTGAAGGATATAACCCGCCCGTTTCGGAGTTGGTACAGGGAAAAGACGTCTCAAGCTGAGACGTCTTTGAGACAGTCTGATGTTTTCGATACAGAGTCGAAAGACGGAGAGGACCCTAAAACTAATGTTAATGAATCAGAGCCTTTTGACGATTCATCGGGGACAACCTCAGATGCGATAGGCATCCAGGAGGTTTCGAGCCCTGTGGGTGAAAATCCGGCCGACGAAGAGGACGCCATGCTCGTCCCGCCAGAACCTTTTGAAGACGCACGACATCAGGAAGATGGTTCTTTTAGCGATAGCGATGAACTGGCGGAAAATCTAAGTGGTGATGTTGAAGTGTCCGAGGATTCGGAATTCCCTGAGAACGATTCGGGTGGATCAGGCGAGGATGGTGAAGCAGCTGCGGATGAAACAGGGGAACAGGGATGATGAATTCAACGTTTCGGAGAATCAGTGGGTTTCTAGTAGCGTGTGGTTTTCTTTGCGGCGTTTTGCTGACGTCGATTCAGGCTCAGGAAAAATCGCGCGAGATTTATGTTCCTTTTAAGGATTTGAAATCTGTCCTGGCGGGCCCGATCGAGCGTATTTATTTGCCGCGCAGTGAATATGAATCGCTTTTGAAAAAAGCAGACATCAAACCTGGGGATACCCCGCCTCAGAAAACTGTCTTGCGAAAAGCGAGATACGAATTTGTGCTGTACGAAGATTTTGCGTCGATTAAAACGACCATGGAAGTTGAGTCTCTGGAGGAGGGTTTGCAGCTACTTCCGTTGAAGTATGTCGGAGTCTCGGTGTTAAAGGTGAGGATTGACGGAGAAGATGCTCCAGTGGTTCGCACCAATCCGCAGGTGATTAGTGTGTTGTTAAAGCAGCAAGGTAAATTCACGGTCACGATGGAACTGGCTACTCCGGTACGGCATGCGGCCGCTGAGCAATCCTTCGCATTGGAGCTTCCGCACGCAGCCAACGAGTCAATTGGAATGACGGTCCCCGGAAATATTGAAATTAAATCTGGTGCGAGCGTGGTGGAACGGCAGGTGGATGACGAGGCAAATATTACCAAATTTGAATTGTTGCCCAAGCCCGGTCCGATGGTGGTGACGATGTCGCTAAATAATAAACGGCTGCAAACAGAGCGGCAGGTTATTGCACGTAGTGTTGTTGTCGACGAATTAAATGAATCACTGGAACGCCTGCATGCGACCTATTCAATGGAAATTGTTCAGGGTGCCACAACAGAATTTCAATACGAGATCCCCCACGGTTTTCAAGTGACAAATGTTGACGCAGCGGATCTGGCTCGCTGGTCGGTCAAAGAGGTTGACCAACAGCAGATTCTGACAGTCGAGTTCAGGTCACCTCAGACGAAGTCGGTGACGGTACGGATTGCGGCGATTCAGACATCACCAACTTGGGGAGATTGGGTATTTCCCGGCATGAAAGCACGGGGCGTCGAAACATCCACGTCGGTAGTCGGTGTTTTGGCTGAACGTCGTCTGGCTGTTGGTTCTGTAACGGCAGAAGGAGCTATTCCGCTTAATAACGCAGTCTTGGAAAATGCGCTTCCACAGTCGATCTTTGTGGTTGAACCAGGAGCGCCACCACTGCAGATTCTTTCAACTTACTACGTGCCTCAGCAAGACTTTAAGGTGTCCGCTAAAGTGATGCAGCCTGAAAGCCAACTTAATGTCCAGACCAATACGGTGTTGACGCTATTGCGAGATCGCCATCAGGCTGGCATTGACTTCTTTCTGTATTCGGCATTGGACGATCTATTTGGTTTTGATATTCAGGCCCCCGACGGTTGGAATGTCAAAGCCATTTTCGATGAAAATCAAAGTCAACTGAAGTATCACGAGACGATTGATGCCGAAGGAATTCGTCGGCTGCATGTGAAGTTTCCGAACCGTCGGGCTTTCGGGAAGCTGCACCGTGTCACGTTGGTAGCAGATCGAGTTCCGGATGGATGGTTGAGCGTGTGGGAAGAATACACATTGGAAACGCCGGCTTTCGTCGTGGAAGACGCTTATCGGAATTCCGGAGTGATCGGAATTCGGGCTATAGAACAGTATCAGGATGTGTTTGAAATACGTACAGAAATGGTGGAAGGTGCGTTCCCACTTTCTGCTTCAGCTCGCACACGAGCTGCCCTCTCAAGCCCAGTTGCTTTAGCGTATCAATACGACTCCACCGAATATGCGATTTCTGCAATTGTACGAAGAGTACCCGCGTTATTTGCCTCGCGCCTCGCCTCTTTCTTCGATGTGCAGCAGGGGGTTCATAAGTCTTATCACGAAATTGCAATTAATATTCAACGCTCGCAATTAGAGGAGGTGACCTTCACGCTACCGGCAAGAAGCACGCCTGCGAATATTACCATCACAGGCCAAGTCGGTACTCAGATTAAGGAATATCATTCAGAAGTTCGGGGTGAGCAGCGGTTCTGGAAAGTATTGTTAAACACTCAGGCGTTTAGCGAAATTACGTTAGGTGTTCAGTATGACCAGCAGGTTGACGAGAAACAGGCCAAACTGAAACCGGCATTTCCCAAGGTGGTCGGCTCGGGATATCAGTCCGGAGTCTTCTCGGTAGAGGCTTCCCCAGAATTGGAAGTTGATGTCAGTGTTACCGACGGAAAACAGGTCGACGTAGGAGAACTTGCGGTAAATGGATACGTTGTTGGCAAGCATCGTGTCGCGGCATACCGTTACACGGGAGATTCTCCTTCTCTTGATATTTCTATTAACTATCCGGACTTGCGCCCGATCCCAGCTGTGCTGATTAACAAGGCGGATATGCTCACCTATGTGGCGTCACGAGGAGTTTACCAAACGGTTGCACGATATTCTCTGTTAACCAAAGCAGATTATGTGAGAGTTGTTTTGCCGCACGAAAACGCCGTGCTTTGGGGAGTGGTAGTGGATGGAACGGTTACTATCAAGCCTCAAAGCTTAGATCAGACACAACGCGGCGATTTTCTGGTGGATCTGTCTACGGCGGGAACTGAACGTGGCAAGCTCCGTGATCTCAGAATCATTTATGAAGAACAACAAGAGTTATCAGGTAATTTCCGGTTGCAGGCACCACAGCTGTTTGAGCATGGGCGCAATTCGGAATTATCGAACGGTCCAATCGTTGAGCCGGCTCGCCTGAAGTGGCAAATGATGTTACCCGCTAGTTACCGCCTGAATATGCGTAATGCCGATGTGATGAAGCTTACCAATATGCCGGTGCAGGAAGTGCCGCAAGCCATGTATCTTGGGGGCGCGTTGTTTCTGGCGACCGGCGGTATACAGCCTTTTGGGTTGGGTATTGCAGCTGATCATCAGGAGGCATCCAATATGGAAATGGAGGGGGGTGTGGATTCACCGGCCGCTCTACCTTCGGATGACGTTGTGTTAGACGCAAGTGATAAAGAATTTGCTGGACGGTCGTTTGCCAACGATGGTTCTATGGCCCTGGAATATGCGGAACCATCGGAAGCGATGCCAAAAGCTGTGGCACCTGATTTGGCCTTGGCGGAAAAAGAATTGTTGGAATTGGCCGAAAGGAAAGCAAAGGCTGAGGCAACGGCAAATGCACCCTCTCCACCTCGCCCCGAAGAAAGAGAGGAGGGCGAGGCGGATTCTTCAAGTCAGGAATCTGGCCCTAAGGAATCTTCCGAAGAGATCGGAGAAGTTCAGACGCGTGGTGGTCGTGAATCCGGTTTGCGGTGGGCATTGGAAGGACGAAATAGCCTGGATATTGACTTGTTAGCGAGGGTGGAGAATAACCGATCATTTCGACGGTCTTCTGATTATCTGCTGTATGAGTTCGGAAATCTCGGAGGCCAGCCAGCGGTGGAAGGAAGAATCGTACGTAAAAGTGTTGGAGTTGTCCTGAGTTGGGTAGTTGGATTGTTGGTGCTGGCGATCGGTGTCCTGCTTGGACACAAAGAAACCAAGATAAAACGACGGTTTTTGATATTCATTTTTTTACTGGCAGCTGGAATTTCGGGGATTCCAAAATTAGAGCCTTACCGCGGTGTTGCGGAAATGTTGTTTGCGGCAGCAATCCTGTTAGTTGTCGGATATTTGATCTATCACCTATTGCAACCCGGACTCCGTTGGCTTTGTACCTCAGTTTGCAGGAAACTTGGAGTGGGAGTTTTGTTGCCTTTCATAATAGTGTCAGCGGGGCCCGTTAATGCGCAACTAGTTGACGGTGTGGTCCCGGTCTACGTACCAAAAGATGCAGTCGTCGTTCCCTACGACCCAGCAGATCTTCCGTTGCAAAAAAACGGTGACCAGCAGTTGTTGATACAGTTGCAGCGTTACACCGAGCTGTTTAAACGGGCTTATCCCGGACTTCCACTAGAACATGAATATCTTCCTGTAAAGTATGCATTAAGAGGTGTGGAATACTCGACATCGTTGTACGAAGATACTAGTTTGCTGATTGAGGGTAGAATTGGAATTGATGTCTTTAGTGATCGCCCACAGGTCATCGATTTGTCGCTTGGTGACCTTGTAATTGAATACGCCACGCTTGATGATCAACCGGCTCAAATGAAGGTAGGTGCAGCCGACGTCTTGGCTCCTAATGTGATGGCACAACAACAGATTGCCCAGCAGCAGCCCCCCGTTGTCCCCCCCGCGGCGGCGACTCATCAATTGTTTGTTTCTGGTAAAGGGCACCATACGTTGAGGATCGGGCTGCGTATGCCGGTTGCCCGTCAGGGTGGATGGCGAATAGCCAGTGGCAGGCTCCCCATGGGGGCTAGTGGATTGATGAAACTTACGGTCTTGGAAGCTAATACGGAATTGCGATGGAACAATCATCTTGGTCGAAGTGAATACCGTACCAGCAGGCCTAACGAAGATGTCGAGTCTTCACTGAGTGTGGAAGGAAGTTTCGATTTTCGTTGGCGACCGGTTATACAGGAAAGCCTGACAGACCGGGATTTGACAAGCCAGTCTGAACTTATTGTGGATGTTCAGGAAGATGGGGTTTATGCAGATTGGTTTGTGAATCTGAATTTCAGAAACAGTACCCGTGATTTGTTCCGTCTACGGGTACCCGCAGGTATGAAAGTGGAAGCCGTTAAGGGGGCAAATATACGCAGTTGGGAAGTTGTCAACGATGCGGCAGGAAATCAGGAGGTTAGTGTAGAGATGCTGGAAGCAGCTCAGAATGGGACTCAGCTTAGAGTAAGCCTGGTGCGATATAGAGCTTTGCCGGCGGGCGAGACAGATCAGTTTGAAGTACCCGTCGTCTCCGTGCCGGATGCCGTGTCACAACAAGGAGCTATTCTTGTCCGTCGCAGTCCTATGCTTAATATCACGATTGACGCAGTGCAGGGGCTGTCGCGACTAGATGTCAATGAATTTCCGGGGTTGAATCGACTGAATTCTGATCCGGCCAATCCAAGGAACATTCAAGGGATATCACGTGAGAACCCTCTTGGGATCCGGCCTTTATTCTCTTATCAGTTCACGGGAAACGCTTATGCATTGACGCTTGGGGCTACTGAAATAAAATCTCGGTCGTCAGCCAATTTGAAGACTTTGGTACGAGTGTCAATGCAGGAAATCACTTTGGAATCGATGATTCGCGTTTCTGATGGTAGCCGTCCAATTCATCAAGTGCAGTTAGTTGTGCCAAAAGATCTGGTCATCCGACAACTCACCGCGCCCGGATTGGTTGAATGGGCAGAAGATAGCTACGAAGCGGTTATTGGTGAGGCTAAGTTGGTTACGGTTCTTTTAGGCCAGGGACTCCAAAGTGGCTTTAATATTATTTTAGAAGGTAAGCTGGATCGTAAACTGGTAAATAGAACGACCTCGGTTCCATATCTAGCTGTTCTCGGTATGCAGTCACAGAATGGTGAAACGGTTTTGTCATCAGATCCGTCTTTTGATATTGAATTGCTTGATGTTCAGCAGGGTGAATCCGTCGCAATGGCCTCCATGTTTGGCTGGTTGAGATCAAATCAGCGTCCTTTGGCACGGACGGCTCTGAAATTCCGTGGTCCCAACTACTCGGCAAAATTCCAGCTGGTACCACGCGACGCGAGTGTGAATTGTCGGACATTCACGAATGTTCATGTCACCGATCGAGCAGTGGAAGAAACGATTCTTCTGGAATATACGGTTTCCAATGCCGGTCAACGCGATTTTAGCTTCCGTTTGCCCAAGTATATGAAAGGCAGGTCCGTGATAGCAGCTCAATATTTGCAGCGAGTGGTCTGGGAAGATGAAGCGGATGATTCTGAGTATGTGACGGTGAACCTGTTGTTGGAAGATGAGGTTTTGAATGAGTACCGAGTTTTAGTGCAAATGGATCGACAGGCTGGTGTCGATGCCCGGGCACCGATCCCGGTTGTTCTCGGTGACAACGTGGGCGTACTCGCTCAGTTTGTCTCTCTGGAAAGCTCCGGTGATCAAATCAGTGAGGATTCTGATTCGCTGCTCGGCCTAGAAAAAATAAAACGTCAGTCAGGCCAGTGGCGGGACTTAACAGCTGTCTTGGGAAATCGGATTAGTGAAGCCTTTGTGGTTACCGCACAGGATCCAACGTTGGCAGAGATTCGCTACTCGGTCAAAAGCAATCAGGTGGTCAACCGCGATGCTGCTAAAATTCGCTTGGCTACAACTTATTTAGCGGTGGATTATGCGGGGACTTACCGCGCGAAACTCGAGTTGTTGGTTGATAACCAAACGGAACAGTTTCTCGAGATAAAACTACCTCGGGAAGCCCGTTTGTGGGCAATTTCAGCTGCCGGAGATCCTGTAAAGCCAATTAAAGGTGAGAACGATCAGGAGTTGAAAATTCCTTTAGTCAAAACGGAAGATGGTGAGCTGTCGTATTTGGTGCAAGTTCATTATGCGGGCAACCTTGGAAATGAGTTGACACAGTTCGGTGAATTAGAGTCACTGCCGATTGTCAAAGAGATGAACATCGTAGCTGACGGCAGTACCTTCGTGAAAATATACCTGCCGAAAGATCGTCGTTGGTTTGGATTCAGTGGTGAAGGTGAGTTGATTGCCAGGACCGACCAGAGATCTGGCTCGGTACTTAAATTTAAGCAAAGCTTAGTTATCAATCAGGAGATTGACGAAAAACTCCGTCGGGCGAATCAATCCTCTAATCCTTATGAAAAAATACGTTTGTTCAATAGCTTGAACACTCAGACAGATGTGAATAATTATGCAACTCAACGTGATGTGCAAACACGCAACGGCCAACAGATCGAAGAGTTGAACAAACAGGTCGATCAATTGGTTGAGCAACGATCGGGTGTCGGTAATGAATCTGAGTCGTTATTTGATAACCGAAAACAGCTAAATCAGCGATTTCTAGAACAGGCAAATGATATCACCAACAACGCGGTGAATCAGTTAGGTAAAAACTTTGACGTTCCGGTTGACAATGCGACGAAAGATGATGAATTTAATGCGGCTGAATCTCAGTTTAAGAAACGTTGGTTTGAAGGCAATAATCTGATTCGTGAGCAGCGAAATGAGGCCGATGCAAATGACGCTAAACGACTTTATAAGGGGAACACACAGAATTTCCAGGTTCCGGCTAAACAGCCTGCTGACGACCAAGTAGCGATACCTCAGCAATCAGCTGAAAAACAGCAAAAATTGGGCGAATCGGGGCAACAGCGAGTCCAGCAACAATTACGGCAGTATCAAATGCAACAAAAAGAGTCGTTGGAAAACCGTGAACAGTCGATTGATCGTTTTGCTAGCGGCGGCGGTATGGGAGGAATGGAGCAGGCTGCCGGGGGAGGTAGTGACGGTGAAACAATGGGCGGTTTCGGAACCAATCGCAATACAGAGAAAGGTATCGATGCCGGATTGATAGATGGCTTGCCGTCTGACCCGAGTAGTGAGAAGCGAGGGCAAATGTTAGCTGCCGACTCAACGGGCTTTGCCAGCATCGTCGGTTTCGTCTTTGATGAAGCCAGTCTGAATGATGAATACGATCAGTTTGAACTCGAGTATATTTCAGCAGCCAGTGAGTTTACTTTCTCGGTGAAGTACGTTGGTGAGTCGCTGATCGAAACATTAGTACGAGTAGCGGTAGTAGTTGGAACGCTCCTGATGTTGTTGGTAGGTGAATTGATCATCAAGGTGGGCTCCCGAAGTAAATGGTTAGTCGGATTCGTAGCGGTTTGCTTCATTCCGATTAGTCTGTTTATGATCTTCCAATGGGTTTTCCCGGTTCTTGGCGTGGCGATTGTTGTCGCTTCGGCCACATGGCTCCTAAGGTTGAGATTTACGTCGAAGACGCTGCGAGCCTCTTAATCCGAGTGCGCTTAATTCAAACTGAATCGTCATCACGCAATTCTGTCTTTATGTATTAAACAGATTGCACTATCTTGTAAGAGGACGGTGACTTTTCCCCGATGGCATGAGCATGAGTAACTCTCGAATGGATAATGAAAACAGCGACACCTTAGTAGAGGAGGTTGCTAATCTCACAGCTTATGATGCTGTGGGGAAAATGCACCGTCCGGAAATAAAAACGGTACTGCTTTGTTGCGTGATTGGTATTTTGACCGTTGTTTGGGGGTTGATGGGGATTTCTCCATCGTTGACTTCCGAGATCCCTGTACTCACGTCTCACCCGGGCCACTCGTGGACCCCGACAGATCTGGAGCAGCAAAAGTATATCCCTGAGCATCTGCAGGCACTGATTGATGCCGAGAGTGGTGAATTGAAGGATATGGAGGATCCCCATGAAGTGAGAATCACCAATGTGCAGATCATTGATGTTGATGGAGATGGCAAGAACGAAGTGCTTGTCTGTAATGCCTCTCAAAATACGGTCATCGCTTATAGCTACCTGGGAAAGAAAGCATTTCAACCAAATCTTTCCGAAGACAGTACTCCTGAAGAGATGCAGGCTGAAATTCAAAAGTTGTCGGAGAGTAATGGGTTTGAATATCAGTGGAAAGAAATACTTATTGGTGACTCGATGGTAGCTCCGGCTCACGCCACGGTTTTCGATGTAAATAATGACGGTCAGTTGGACGTCATTGTTTCAGTATTGGGTAATATAATGCCATCAGATGAACTGGTAGGGCAGGTGATACTCTTTCTTAAAGTAGAAGATCGTTATGAGCGTCATGTGTTACTGAAGGATGTGCGACGAGTGGCGGATGTTCAGTGTGGTGACTTTGACGACGATGGTGATATTGATTTGGCGGTCGCTGTTTTTGGTTATGCGCGTGGTGGCGTGCGATTGTTAGAGAATCTTGGAGATTTACAGTTTCGCGATTCTTCACTTCTCGACCGGCCGGGTGTTATCCACGTACCTGTTCACGATTACGACAAAGATGGGGATCAGGATATTGGAGTCATTGTCACCCAGGATGAAGAAGAGGTTTGGGCTTTGGAAAATGATGGTCAGGGTAACTTTAGTCGGCGAATTCTTTATGAAACCGATAATTACGATGTTGGCGGCGGCGGTTTGATTAAAGTCGACCTTGATCAGGACGGCTACATGGATTTTCTGATGAGTCAGGGAGATAATCTGGAATTTGGGCACGGGTGGCCGATGCCTTATCATGGTTGCGTTTGGCTTAGAAATAGAGGTGACTGGACTTTCGAGGCGGAGATGATTGGAAAACTTGGCGGGACTTATGCAGCCGCTCCGTCTGATTTAGACAATGATGGTGATTTGGACGTCGTCTTAATCAGTATGTCTAACGATTACGCGAATCCACAGAATCCCAGTGTGATTTGGGTAGAGAATGACAAGGGTCGATTTGAAAAGCAGCACTTGATTGCCAGGCAGCCGGTCGAATTGATCACGGTCGATTGTGGGGATATCAACGGAGATGGTGTTGATGATATCGTCGCCGGGCAGTTTAGGATCCCCTTGAGTGTCGTGCCGGACCATCCCATTCGGATCTGGTTTAAGGAGGAACGGGAGTGAGAAAGCTACACTTTATATTGCTGGCTGTTGTATTTGGCCAGATCGCACTGATTGCGATGCGGTATCAGGGTAATGGAGGCTTTAACGGCCCGGTTACTTCGCGTGTGCATAAACTGGAAACTGGTTTTCGCGATGCTGTGCGCGAAATCGAATCGGATCATGATGTAAACAGTGTTGAGTCCTGGGTTGAGTTGGGAGGGATTTATACAACATTTGCTTTGATGCCCGAGGCGGAATATTGCTTTCGTCGAGCCCTCGAGGTGGGTGACCTGGACCTTACTCAACAATTTAAATTTGGTATCTGCCTTAGTCGACGAGGGAAAATAGAAACAGCGATCAAGATTCTTAAGCCCGTAGGCGCGTCGCAGGATAAATTGGCTTCCCATGCTAATTTGCAGATCGGCTTAGATTATTTGCGGTTGGACGATAGAGGCAATGCTGAGATCTTCCTGCGGAGAACGAAGAATGATGAGATTGCAGAATTTGCCCTGGCAAGAATTCTTATCCGAGATGATCGAGCACAGGAAGCGGTTGAGATTCTCGGACGTTTGATTGATCGTAGTCCAAATTCAATGCGTGCTCATCAAATGCAAGGTTGGGCCTACGAAAAAATGGGCAATGAGCAGGAAGCCCGGAATTGTTTTGATCGTTCGATGCATACTTCAGAAATGATCACGATCCATCCGATCTCACGGGATTGGGACGAGGAGAATGTAAATGCCATGGGGGCTTCTGTTGCATTAACCGCCAGCACCGCTGCTTTGGAGGAGGGTGATACAGAGACGGCCACTCGAAAAGCAATGGATTCATTCAAACTGTTAGAGCCTTTGTGGCGACCGGCTTATGCTATTCAGGCAGCCCTTTCCTTTTTGGAAAGTGGCGATTCGGATACGGCCTTGTTCTATTTGAAACGTTGGCTGATCCATGACGGCGAATCGGCCTATTTGTGGGAGTTGGTCGGGGACTGCTATCTAGCCAAAGGATCCGAAGTTGAAGCTGAAGCTGCCTGGCTGCGGGGGCAGCTGGTACGGGCCAGTAAGACTGTCCAGGCCAATGCGGAATGTTGTCGAAAGTTGTCGGAGTTATACGCTTCTCAAGGTAATGCTTTAAAGGCTGAACGATACCGTGGCTATCACAAGTACGAAAGTGGTCGTTTGCAGTGGCGGGATAACAAAGTTCGAGAAGCTAATTATGAGCTAACGACAGCGGCGGAAATTCTAGGAGATGATGAGGACGTCTGGTTTTTGTTAGCTGAAGTCCAGCGTGCTTTAAATGACCGCAGTGCGGCTAAACGCTCTTATGAAGAATGTCTTCGGCTCGCCCCTAATCATGGGCGAGCGATTGTGGGTTTGGGATTAGTGCAATGATTCGCAGGCCATTCCAGGTGATTTCTTCGAATCGACTTCACGTCCTGATGTTCTTGCTTTTGATGGCACTTTTGCCAAATCTCTGTCATGCCAGATTAGTGGTCTGCGTGTGTCCGGAAGCGTTTCAGGACGCCTGGCAGCCTTGGCTTGAATACCGTCGCGCCCAGGGATATCTGATTGATGTTATCAGGCCGGGACGGTCAGCGGCTGGAACTCGGGAAGCTGTCAAAAAGTCAGCGTTTTCCAAGAATTTGAAAGCGGTCGTTTTGTTGGGTGATGCGCCTACGTTTACCAAAGGGAAAATTGGTGAACGCAACACGCAACAGGTTTTGACGTTCTATTCACAAGCAAAAGTGAATGTGCTTTTTGGGTCTGAGTCTGAGATTGCTTCAGACCTGCCGTATGGGGACCTAAATGGTGATGGAATCATCGATGTCTCAGTCGGTCGAATCCCAGTGACAAACGAGGTCCAGTTGGAGGGGTATGTAAAGCGGGTAATTCAGTACGAACGGGAATATCAGGATGCAGCCGGTAAACGTGATATTCATTTTGTGGCAGGCGTTGGCGGATTTGGACCTGCTATTGATGGCGTTTTGTCGACGGTTACCAGAAGATTCATTACTCAGGGGGTACCGGGGTCATTTCGCGTGACGATGACGCAGGCGAGTTGGCAAAGTCCATTCTGTCCGAACCCATTTAGCTTCGGCGAACACACCCTGGATCGACTCAATGAGGGTGGATTGTTTTGGATCTATATGGGGCATGGCCTGCGAGATCAGTTAGATCGTATCTCGGTTCCCAATTCGTCGCCGGTTTCTATTATGAAGCAAGAGGATTTAGATGGGGTTGCAGTCAAAGGTCTTCCCCCCGTTTGTATTTTTCTTGCCTGTTATGTTGGTGCATTTGATTCTTTAGAGCCCTGTATTGGTGAACAGCTTTTGCTGCAGGACAAAGGGCCTGTGGCAGTCTATGCGGCGAGCCGGGTCTCCATGCCCTACGCAATGAGTGTCATGGGCGATGCAATGCTGCGACAATGCTTCAGGTTGCGAGAGGAGGTGTTAGGGGATATCGTTACGAATGCCAGACGTAGTCTCGTCGTACCCCAGGCGGCAGATCGAACCGCGAATCGGCAACTACTGGATAGTTTAGCTGGGAGTTTAAGCCCGGCTCCCGATCTCTTGAAGGAAGAACGGGGAGAACATGCGTTGATGTTCAATCTTTTAGGAGATCCATTGTTGCGTTTGAATTACCCAAACGGGGTGAAGTTAAGTTGTTCAGCGACGGCAAAGATTGGTGAAAAACTCAATGTAACCTTTAAGGCACCGGTTGCCGGTGATGCTGTCTTGGAACTTGCTGCCGAACGCGGAGTGCAGCGTTTTGTACCTCTCAAGCGAGAACATTTCGATTCGGAAATGGGTGCGTCTTATGATGATGAATATCGTCGTGCGAACGATGCCGTGTGGTTGTCGTCATCCTGGAATCAGGCTGCTCCCGGGCTGGTTTCTCGGTCTATAGAAATTAAAGATGTAAAGCCCGGTTTCCAGACGGTGAGGCTTTATTTACGTGGCGCCGCGCAAATATATATTGGCTCAAAACGTATCTATGTAAGTGACTAAGGGCGGCAGATTGACTTCAAATCTATTAGGATGAATGGTTGCCGATCACCCTAAGATGACTCAATCGACATCCTATCAGTAGCGAAGGAAGCAGCCCTGTGAGAAGAGTTCTTTTGTACGTGTCTTGTATTGTATTTGCATTTTCTGCGTTGGGGCTTTCAGCCGCACCTCGAGTTACGATTGAAATCCCCGAGAAAGCTCTGAATGGTCCTACGTCTGGTCGGATCTATCTGTTTACGTCCAGAAATGGTGACCGTCCTCCCTACACGGGGCCTAATTGGTTTTCACCAGAACCCTTTTATGCAATAGACGTAACCATCGACTCCGGAGGTTCAGTGGAGTTTGATGGTAAGACAGATGGTTTCCCAGCTACGCTAGGTGAACTTGATAAGGGAAAATACTTCATTCAGGCTTTGTTTGATTTTGATATCTATCATTCAGATCATGCCAAGGGTGTAGGTAATCTCTATAGCGCAATGCAGGAAATCGAGTGGACTGGAGAGAACCGACTGCAATTTGAGTTGACCGAAGTCATTGGTGAATTTCCATTTGCAGAAACCGATTACCGTCAACAGGTTCGCCTGTATAGTCCTCGCTTAGCTGCTTTTTACAATCGGGAGATTGTACAGAAAGCTACCGTCGTGCTGCCTCGGTCTTACTACGAAACAAGCGACACTCGCTTTCCAGTGATTTATACGGTCTCTGGATTTGGAGGGACACATGAGACCATGGGACGAAGTTTGTCTCAGGGAGGGCCTGAAACTGGAGAAGGAGAAGTTGAGTTTATTCGTGTGTTTCTCGATGGGCAGTGTAAATGGGGACATCACGTGTATGCCGATAGTGCCAAGAATGGTCCACGTGGTGCGGCCCTGATTAAAGAGTTAATTCCAGAAGTTGATCGCCGCTATCGCACGGTCTCTGCCCCAACCGCTCGATTTGTTACAGGGCACAGTAGTGGTGGGTGGAGTAGTTTGTGGCTGCAGGTAAATTATCCAGATGTATTTGGTGGCGTCTGGAGTACGGCTCCGGATCCGGTGGATTTTCGGGATTATCAGGAGGTAGACCTATATGCTAACAAACCGTTGAGTTTGTATACGAACCCAGCAGGTAAGAGACGTCCGTTAGCTAGACGTAATGGTCAGATTATGATCTGGTACGAAGACTTTGGGCGAATGGATGATGGGCTGGGACGGGGCGGCCAACTCAAGTCGTTTGAAGCAGTCTTCAGTCCGTTAGACCGACAAGGGAGGCCGCTCCTTATGTGGAAGCGAGATGCAGGTCAGGTGATTCCATCTACCGTGAAATATTGGATCGAATATGATATTAACAAATTGATTGAACGGCGTTGGGATACCGGTCTTAGTGAGAAACTGAAGGGAAAGATTAATGTATTTATGGGAACGATGGATACGTTTTACCTCGAAGGTGCTTGCGAATTTCTGAAAAAAACCATGGATGATTTGGATAGTGATGCTGTGATTGAATTGCATCCAGATCGAGATCATTTCAATCTCACAACGCCTGATTTAATGCAGCGTATTCGTAAGGAAATGTCTACGGCATATTTGAAACATCATAGTGCTGAGTAAAAACATATGAAGATTACATCGATTGAATGTCATAAATTACTGGGTGCTACCGTCGATGGCGGTTGGCCCGAGGGTCACGAACCGGAAGATGATCTGCATACATTAGTGGAGGTGCACACGGATGAAGGGATTTCCGGAATGGGAAGTGTCTTTACCGGGTCTGCGCTTACCCAAGCAGGAGTTGATTTTCTAAAGCCTTTTTGGGAAGGAGCTCCTGCAGATCAACCAGAACGTGTCAGTGAGTTATTGAGACAAAGTAGCTTTTGGCAAGGGCGGGGAGGAACTGTCGAGCATGTGATTTCGGGTATCGATATCGCGTTGTGGGATTTATTTGGAAAGATTTGTAACCAGCCGATTAAGAAATTGTTTGGCGGTGTTTATCGGGACAAAATAAAACCTTATGGATCGATTCTGTTCGATCAACCAGACGTGCTGGCCCAACGTCTAAAGGAGACTGTGGCGCGTGGATTTAAAGCGATTAAGCTTGGGTGGCGTCCATTTGGTCGAGTAAGTCGAGCTTTTGATGAAGAGCTTGTACGTACTGCTCGTGAAACCGTCGGTCCCGATATTACACTGCTAGTTGATGCCGGAGGTAGTGAGCAGTTTTGGCCACATGACTATAAGTGGGCGATTAATACGGCGCACATGTTAGCTGAATATGGGGTCGAATGGTTTGAAGAGCCACTTCCGCCGGATGATATTGAAGGCTACATCAAATTGCGAGAACATTCACCGGTACCAGTCGCTGGGTGTGAGGTGTTGACACGCCGTCAGGCATTTATCCCCTGGATTGAACGTCATGCGGTTGATTTTATTCAGCCCGATGCCACAAAGTGCGGAGGGCTGACAGAGGCTCGTCGCATTGCCAGCCATGCCTATGATCATAATGTTCGCTTTGTCAGCCATGGTTGGAATACGGCCATCGGCTTGGCTGCTGATTTGCAATTGGCGGCATCGCTGCCGGTAGCCTGGTACGTTGAGTATTTGACACCCGCGGCCTATATCGAAGATTTAGTGGTTGAGAAATTCACACTCGATGACGGAGGTTTTTTAACGATTCCTGATGGACCGGGGCTGGGGATTCAAATTAATCGTGAAGCCTTGGCTCGTTTTAGCGGTAACTAGAATGCGATATGAGGTTTTAGGATTTATCTTCTTCACATTTGACAGGATTGTTTCAAAATAAAGATTGAGGATTGCAGGTGGACTGGATGGCCGCTGGTTCGCATGTCGAACGAGAGGAAAGTCCGGGCTTCGTAGAGCACAATGGTCGGTAACACCGACCGGCCGTAAGGTCAGGGATAGTGCAACAGAAAGTAGACCGCCCGCTTAGCGGGTAAGGGTGAAACGGTGAGGTAAGAGCTCACCAGCATGTCAGGTGACTGATGTGGCTTGGTAAACCCCATTGGAAGCAAAGCCAAGCAGGAAAGAAGATGGTTCGCCATCGGGGAGTCGCTCGCTCTCCTTGATTTCCGGGTAGGCTGCTCGAGACGGCAAGCAATTGTCGTCCTAGATGAATGGCCGTCGTCACTTCGGTGATTACAGAACCCGGCTTACGGTCCACCGCATTCCTCTTTTTTGAGGGTTCTGATTATGAAACTTAGGAAACGTTGGTTCTATGATTGATTCCGACAATGCTCAGTCTGCTGATGATATGCATCAAGTTGGTAGGCAAAGCCAAACGTTCCTACCGCGTTGGTCTTTGCTGCTTGCAGGGTTGGCTGCGGGGGTGATTGTCCTGTTTCAGAAGGGGACGCCGGTTGATCAGGCATTGGCCAATGCGTTCACGATACTGACGGTTATCGCAACACTTGGGGTTTATGGAATCTGGTTCTTTTGGCGGGGCCCTGCTGGAGTGGGATTGAAGCGATTGGTTCTGTGGGGCGGGCTTGCCTGCATGCTTCTGTGCTTTTCCCTGATTCGCATCAACGGAGTCACTGGTCAGCTTCTGTTTGACTGGAGCTGGCGCTGGGAAGGTGTTGCCGATGAGAATTTGTCAGGGATTATGGGGGAAATTATTCCGGGCGATGTTGATTTGAATTCGGTGACGGATCGTTTGGATTACCCCGGGTTTCTAGGGAGAGATCGTCATCCGTTCGTAGAGGCTGAATGGACGGTAGCACCGTCCCTTGGAAATGTGAAAGAACTTTGGCGGCGGGAGATCGGTGCTGGGTGGTCCGCGTTTGCTTCCGTGGCAGGCTTTGGTGTGACTATGGAGCAACGAGGCAAGGAGGAAATAGTCAGTTGTTATGATCTTGATTCAGGCGAAATACGCTGGGCACATGTACGGGAGTTCCGGCACGAGACCGTGCTAGGTGGGGTTGGTCCACGAGCAACTCCTACTGTTTTTAAGGGGCAAGTTTATACATTAAGTCCCGATGGTCGACTGATGTGTTTGGCTGGAGAGACCGGAGAATTGCGCTGGCAGCAAGATGTGTTGGCCTATGTGGATTCGTCGCCCGAGCAAGATTCTGCTGTGGTTAGCTGGGGGCGCAGCTCCTCGCCTCTGGTGGTTGATGATTTGGTCATCGTTCCCGCTGGCGGTCCGCAAGATGGACCATTTGTAAGTTTGCTGGCATTCAATCGAAAGGTTGGTGATTTAGTTTGGCAGGGCGGGGCTGAACAGGTTAGCTTTGCTTCTCCGGCGCTGCTTGTGATCAATGGAGAACGACAGATTGTGGTTGTCAATGAGAGTTCAGTAGCAGGTCATGAATTAAATACTGGTAAGCAGATTTGGAAGCAACCCTGGGATGGTTCCAGCACAAGCAGTGCAAACAATTCCCAACCGTTCCTGGTAGGGGAGAATCAAGTTTTTGTTGCCAAAGGTTATGGTCAGGGCGCTTTACTTTTCGCGATTGATGGCGAAAAAACATCTGAAGTCTGGCGTAGTCCCTCGGTGGCTCGAACGAAGTATACGAATGCCGTTTTGGTGGAGGGCAAAATCTATAGTTTGTCGGATGGAATTCTAGAATGTGCTGACTTAAGGACCGGTGAAAGGATCTGGAAAAAAGGTCGCTTCAATCATGGCCAACTATTAATGGTGGGAGATTTAATTCTTGTTCAATCCGAAGAAGGTGAGTTGCACTTCATTCGACCAGAGGAAAATGGCTTTGAAACGGTATATCAAGTGCAGGCACTGGAAGATCGTTGCTGGGCAACAATGACACTCTATGACAACAAGTTGATTCTACGTAATTCAGAAGAAGTCGTTTGTTATCAGGTTCCGATAGTGCGTTAGCCTGGTCCACTACTTGACCAACTCTTTGTCAATAATCTGCAGTAATTTTGAAATACAGAGTTTGTTCATGCTGGTATTGAGTTCGTCGGCTTCCTGTATTAGCGCGGTGTGAAGACTTTCAGGAAGTCGTACTGTGATCATTTTTGTTTTTTCCCGATCAGGTAGATTGCGTTTTTGAGGACGGCTTCGCATTTCTGCCAGAATGTGTTGTATTTCGACATATTCCGAAGTCGTTTCAAATTGGCGTCGTAGTTCGGCTGTTGGGAATAACTGATAGATCAAACCATCTACTCCCATTACTTGCTTGAAAAAGATTTCCCAATCTCTAGCTGCTCGTGAGAGCTTGAGGGCCTGAGTCACGGCTTCACGACGTTGATCGAGGTTGATTTTGGTAGATGTTGCCGGCTCGTTAGACCCCTGCGCCGAGTGGCCTGCGAACCCTTCTTTGATGTGGGTGGCTTGATTTAGTGGCTGCGGTGGTAGGTGAGGCTCGTTGTAGTAGCGAGGTCTCGGTTTAAGTGACTGATTTACCAGGCTTTTGTCTTTGAATGCAGCTTTGGACATGAGTTCCCCCCCAAGATTTTGATCATCATTCTGTTGCCCGGAGCAAATCACTGCCGGTTGTGAGTGATTGTCCGAATGTGACTATGAGAATGATTTGTCAGGCGTCTATGGGCCTCCGTAAGTCGTTTGTTTCCAGTGACTTGCAGGCCACTACGATGGCCTGTCTGTTTTTTGTGCAGGCATGCCGGCCCCCGCGTCGGGGTCAAGGTGCCTAAAAAGCAGGCAATGGAGTTTGCCGCAAATACTAAGTGTCCTGATTGTCGGGTCTGTAACGTAATCGTCCTGGTTTTGTAGGGGCGTTAGTAAAACGCTAGCAAAATGTGGTTTCTGGTGGGTGTTTTCTAAGGGGCCATAAGAAAAGCCCGTGGATTTGTTAGAAACCACGGGCTTGCTATGACGACCAGCTTGAGCCTTGTCTTTAGGCTGATTTTGTCAGTTCTTTACGAACTTTGACAAGGAGTTGTTTGGTTAGCTTAATACCTTCCATTTCCGGTTTGCCTCGGCCTTCATATTCGATGCCAACAAAGCCGTTGTAACCATGGTTGAGAACAATCTTCATCATTTTGATGTAATCTGTTTTGGTTTCATTTCCACTTTCGTCAAAGTCGTGGCTTTTTGCACTCACGGCCTTGGCAAATGGCATTGTTTCTTCAACACCTTTATAGCGGTCATAGTCGTGGAAGTTGCCAAAGTCAGGCAAGGTACCACAGTTTTTCATGCTGACCTTTTTCATGACTGCCGCTAACCATTCTCCGTTGGATGACAATCCACCATGGTTTTCCACGATGACATTCATCTTATGTTTCGCAGCAAATTCACTCAGTCGGCTTAAGCCATCGGCAGCCAATTCAAGTTGTTCGTTATATTCACCGCCAGAAGCAGCGTTAACCCGGATGCTGTGACCACCAAGGAATTTAGCAGCGAGAACCCATTTGTAATGGTTTTCGACAGCTTGTGTTCGTTTCGCGTTGTCCGGATCGCCTAATCGTCCTTCACCATCGCACATGATCAGATTGGTTTTTACGCCGAGATCATCAGCTCGTTTCTTCAAGTCTTTTAGATAGTCCATATCTTCGGCCTTGTCCTTGAAGAACTGATTGACGTACTCAATACAGTGGATGTTAAACTCTTGCTTGGTGACTTTGGCAAAGTCCTCGTTTTTAATTGTTCCACCGCGGATTGTGCGGTGCAGAGACCATTGTGCCAGGGAAATTTTGAAGAGCGGTTTTTTCTTTTCGTCCGCAATGGCTGGAATAGTGGCAGTAGCTACTGCAGCAGCGGTCGCTGATTTCATGAAGTCTCGTCGTGTAGATTGCATATGCATCAGTTATTTCCTTTGAGTTATTAAATCCCTTTGACTCGACTGTAGTTGAGTCGGAGGTGTCTTTTTAAAGTATCAACTTCAAGTAGCTTAGTATAATTCGCGGTGTTAGACTGAGCAATTGTACGAGTTTTCTATCTGGTTTCGCCATCCTTCCGCTTGAGGTTGTATCGGATCAAGAAAATTGTATGAGTATTCATAATGGACTAAAAACATGGAGTTCAGCAGATGACATCTGCCGCAGGGAACGCTGAACAGATTTTCCGCATTTTAAACAGAGAGGTGTGGGTCGTTACCTCATCCGACAGCGAACGTCGGGGAGGGCTGCTGGCAACCTGGGTATCGCAGGCCTCTCTGGACCCCGAGAGACCGGTTATTCTGGCTGGTTTGGCTCCGAATCACCATACGACCGCTTTAGTTCGCAGTTCCGGACGTTTGGCCGTCCACTTATTAGATTCTGATCAATGCGAAGTGGCCTGGAACTTTTGTCGCGACTCGGGGCGAGTACGCGACAAATTGGACGATTTCGAACTGGAAAATCGATTTCCCAACACGCCTGTGTTGAAAAAATGTCACAGCTATCTCTTAGGGGAAGTGTTTGCTTGTGTGGAGACGGGGGAGAGAACTTATTTTTGGGCTGATGTCGTTCAAGCTGGAAAACACAGTAGTCGGCTCCCGTTGTGCGAACAACAGTTTATTGATTGGTGTGATGAGGCTACGAAGGCTGTATTGAAGTTGGACAAGTCGGAGGATGTTGAGTTGCAACGTGAGTTGGAAGACGATTTTCGCCGGAGCATTCCCGATTGGCTGCGGTTTGAAGAATAACTAGTGAATCCGATTATCGCCCTCATAGGTTCCGTTGCCAGCGTGGGATATAATCATCTTTAGTGTTCAAATAGATGGCAATTAGGAGTTATCTTCCACGGTGCAGGATCTTGAGCGTAAGCAAAGTTTGGCAAAGGAGAAGGCTGTGCTTGCGCGCGTCATTACCCATGACGAAATCATCGATGTGGATGAAGACCCGCTGGAAGAGTGTGAGCGTCTGGCAATGACCGCCGGGACGGTTGTTAAGTCCGGAATTGTTCAACGGCGTCAGGCTATGCACGCCGCAACGGCCTTTGGAAAAGGAAAAGTCGAGGAACTTGCTACTGTAGTCGAGCACCATGAGGCTGAGGTGGTGATCTTTGATAACGACCTCAGCCCGGCGCAGACCCGAAATTTGGAAAAAGCAGTCAAAGCTAAAGTGATTGACCGTACCGAATTGATTTTGGACATCTTTGCCTCGAATGCCCAAACTCTCGAATCCAGACTGGCGGTTGAGCTAGCCCAGTTGGAATATTCATTACCGCGTCTCAAGCGAATGTGGACTCACCTTGACCGGGTCAAAATGGGAGTCGGCATGCGTGGCCCCGGTGAGAAACAGTTGGAGGTTGACCGGAGATTGGTCGAAAAGCGAATTAGTGATCTTCGGAAGGAGTTGAAGGTCATTGAAAAACGCAAAGAGCGACTGGTGGCGTCACGGAGTGATGTGATGACCGTCTCGTTGGTCGGTTATACCAATGCTGGTAAGTCGACACTAATGAATGCCCTGACCGATGCTAAGGTTCTGGCAGAAGACAAGTTGTTTGCCACGTTGGATACTCGTACTCGACGCTGGCAATTGCCTAACTGGGGGCCTGTGCTTTTAAGCGACACAGTCGGGTTCATAAAGAATCTACCTCACCGGTTGATTGCATCTTTTAAGGCAACGCTGGAGGAAGCGCATCAAGCCGACTTACTACTTCACATTGCTGATGGCTCCAACACAGCCGTCTATCAACAGATTCGCTCGGTCTATGAAGTACTTGAAGAAATTGGTATCGAGGAGAAAGATACCCTTTTGGTGATTAATAAAGTGGATCAGATAAAAGATGCCCACCAACTTGATTTGATCCTCAATCGTTATCCGAATGCAGTTTCTATCAGTGCGATCACACGAAAGGGTTTTCAGAGTCTTGCGATGGCGGTCAGCGATGCTTTAAGCCGCTCGTTTTTGGATCTCATGGTTGAAACCGGGGTGGAAAACGGCCGGCTAATGGCATTTATCGCAGCCCGCGGGGAAATCCTCTCTACCAGATTCTCAGAAACGAAAGTCGTCATTCATTGTCGCCTTCCTCAGAAGTATGCCGGTCAAATTGATCGTCTTCAGGCTACGGTTACACCACGTGATGAATTTGTGTCAGAGCGTGAATCTGTTGTTCCACCATCGGAATAAGGAACGTGGAATGAGGTCTCGAAAACTAAACGGCCAAAACATTGTGATTACCGGAGCCTCGAGTGGAATCGGCAGGGCGATGGCAACGCAATTAGTCCGTTCGGGAAATCATGTTCTTGCCCTTGCCCGAAGGGAAGAGCGGTTAGCAGAGCTTCAGAATGAGTTGAAGTTAGCTGGAGGGTCCTTGGCCTATTTGGCAGGGGATGTAACTTCAGGAGGCTATCGTCAGTCAGTGTTGGATTGGATTAGCGAATACTGGGATGGTACGTTGGATGTGCTGGTCAACAATGCTGGCATTGGAAGTATTGGCGCTTTCGCTGAATCGGACGAGGAAACATTGCGAAAGGTAATGGAAGTAAATTTCTTTGCTGCGGTCGAATTGACTCGCTTATATCTATCTGCATTAAAGCAAAGCGAAGCTCCGGTTGTGTGCAATATTGCCTCGGTGTTAGGTCACACGGCAATGCCTTTAAAGAGCGAGTATTGCGCCAGCAAATTCGCAATGCACGGATTCTCAGATGCATTGCGAATCGAGTTGGCTGCTGAGGGGATCGACGTTGTTTTGGTCAGTCCCAGTACGACCCGAAGTGAGTTCTTTGCATCGGTGCTTTCCGGAGCAAGCCAGCAGCCAAAAGGGATGCCTGCTGATAAAGTGGCAATGCTTGCTGTTAAAGCAATCCAAAAAGGCAAGCGTGAAGTATTGTTGTCATGGGGGGGGCGGTGTTTGGTTGCTGCCGATCGTTTGCTCCCGTCGACGCTTTCCAAAATCCTGACACGTTGGTATGCTCGCCAATCATCATCAAAAGCGAGGGGGTAACGCGGTGACTCAAGAAATCTGGCGGCAGGAATATCCGTTTAAATCTCAGTGGCATGAGTTGGCTGATGGTTGCCGAATGCATTTTGTCAGTGAAGGTTCGGGCGAGCCGGTTCTGATGGTCCACGGCAATCCGACATGGTCGTTTTACTATCGACATCTGGTGCAAGCTTTGGCTGGCAGTCATCGGGCAATTGCTGTTGACCACATTGGTTGTGGCTTGAGCGACAAGCCACAACAGTATAAATATTGTTTGGCACAACATACCCAAAACCTGCGATCTTTGATTGAGACACTGGATTTGTCATCGATTCATTTGGTAGTGCACGATTGGGGAGGAGCTATCGGCCTGGGAGTCGCAGCACAGATCGCTGAAAGAGTTAAAAGTTTAACGATCCTCAATACGGGTGCTTTTCCACCACCATATATTCCGTGGCGTATTTATTCGCTACGCACGCCAATCTTAGGTACCATTGCGATTCGTGCATTGAATTTGTTTGCGGGGCCTGCCCTGTTCATGGCAATGCATCGTACTCGTTTGTCAAAGATAGCCCGTGCTGGTCTGCTCGCTCCCTATGACAGTTGGCACAATCGAATTGCCGTTGATGGGTTTGTAAAGGACATTCCGTTCTCGGAAAGTCATCCAAGTCGTCAGGCACTACTGGGTGTCGAAGCGGGGCTTGCAAAGTTAGCTGATAAACCCGTCCAGTTTATTTGGGGAATGAAAGACTGGTGCTTTAATACGACCTGTCTGGCAATGTTTAAGAAACACTTTCCGCAAGCGCGGAGTTTGGAAATTGCAGATGCTGGCCACTATGTCATGGAAGATGCTCGGGATGAAGTTGTCGATGGTGTCCAGGCCTTTTTGAGTCAATTATCATGAGTTATGACAAGTTGACTTTAGGCCAGAAAGTGACACTCGCTTGTATGCTCGAAGTGTCTGCTCCCAAACCCGGGAATGTGCATCGAGGAGCTGATTTTGACGATCTTACGTTTTATGATTTCATTCAAAGTGCTATCGCCGTAGGGTCTGTCTTTGAACAACACAAAGTACTTCCACTGGGGCAGTTGGTTTTCGCTGCTGTCGAAGCCACACGATCGGTGGTAGCAACAAATACAAATCTGGGACTGATCCTTCTCATGGCTCCTTTGGTAAAAGCAGCCACTCTGGATTCAGAAGGAGTGGGGGCTGTCCTAACGCAACTTCAACCTGAGGATGCTGAATTAGTCTATTTGGCAATAAATAAATCTGAAGCGGGTGGTTTGGGGGACGTTGTTGAAATGGACGTGGCAGAGCACGCTCCCAAGTCCTTGCTTTCTGCCATGGAACATGCCGCAGAGCGAGATTTTATTGCCGCTCAATACGTAAATAGCTTTGATGATATACTTTCTGTTGCGGCTCCTAAACTGCACCAAAATCAGCAGTCAGGGCTTTCACAGGTTGATGCGATTGTGCGAACCCATGTGGAACTGATGAGCCTTTATCCAGATACCTTGATCGCACGGAAGTGTGGTGATGACGTGGCACGCGAATCAGCATTGCGGGCTGGATTCGTACTTGAACAAATTGGAAATGGGGAAGAAGTATACTTTGCAGCCTTGGCAGATCTGGACTTTTGGCTGCGTACCGATGGTCATCGCCGAAATCCCGGAACGACGGCGGATATCATCGGAGCGGCTCTTCTTGTAGGCTTAATAGAAGGTTGGTTGGACTCCCCCGTTCAAAATCAGACATAAGGCGTTAACCATGGCAAAGAGCTATCGAGTGAAGTTAGAGAAAGAGTATCTCATTTTTAGTGCGGCTCACTTTATTACGTTTGCAGGTAATGTTTGTGAGCGTCTTCATGGTCATAACTATCGAGTGTATGCAGAAGTTCAGGCTCCACTCGATGGAAATCAGTATGTGATTGACTTTATTGCTTTGCGAGATACGTTGAAGGAAATAACTGAGGCCTTAGATCACCACGTTCTCTTGCCCATATCTCATGAGCAGATTCAAGTCACTCCTGATGATAAGGAAGTGCTGGTGACCTTTGAAGAACGTCGCTGGATTTTCCCTATAGATGACTGTGTATTGCTGCCTGTGTCCAATACAACGGCAGAATTACTGGCTGACTATATTGCCACCGAGTTGTTGAAGCGATTATCCGGGAAAGGAATCACTCAAATTGAGAAACTTGAGATTGGCGTGGATGAAAACGAAGGGCAATGGGGCGTTGTAACCCGGATTGGAGACGACTTGACGTCGTCATGATTCTTGGAGGAGTGGTTTTCGCTTGCGTATGATGGAAAAATACTTCGTAATAGGTAAAATTTGCTGCTATGGCTAAGACACCAATGATGCAGCAGTACGATGAAGCCAAAGCAATCGCGGGCGATGCTTTGCTGCTTTTCCGCATGGGAGACTTCTATGAACTTTTTCATGAAGATGCTCGCCTTGCTTCCCGTGAACTCGGGCTCTCTTTGACGAGTCGTGATAAAGGGGAGAACCCGATTCCAATGGCTGGTTTTCCTCACCATCAGCTTGAACCTTATCTCAGCCGGCTAATTAATGCCGGATTTCGTGCGGCTGTTTGCGAACAGGTTCAGGACCCAAAGGAAGCGAAAGGGTTGGTCAAACGAGAGATCGCACGCATCGTATCTCCGGGCACGCTTACCGATGACGCCATGTTGGATCCTCGCGAAAGTAATTACTTACTCGCCTTAGTACCGGACGTAGGTCAGGGAAGTGCCAAGGCTAAGCTGATCGAGGAGCCGGGAGATCAGCAAGTGGGTTTTGCATGGGCCGATTTGTCTACTGGAAGGTTTCAGGCCTCTGTCTTTCGGATGTCAGAATTGGCAGATCAATTGGTGCGAATTGGGCCAGCTGAAGTTCTTGTTGATGAAGAAGCAGATTGTGTTCCTGAATACTTGACGGATCAATTTATGCTGACGCGGCGACCGGTCTGGGCTTTTGCATTGGAGAATGCAAAGACTTCACTTTCAAAACAGTTCAAAACTAAACACTTAGATGGATTTGGTTTCACTGACGACGACAATCCGGCGATCAGGGCGGCCGGAGCCTTATTAGATTACCTTGTTGAAACGCAAAAGAGCTCTCTCGACCACTTTGAGAGTCTGTTGCCGTATCGAACGGGTAGTACTCTGGAAATTGATGAGGCGACCAGACGTAGTCTGGAAATCACTAAGACACTGCGAGACGGCCGACGCGAGGGGTCCTTGTTGTCTGTTATTGACAGGACAGTGACCGCCATGGGTTCCCGTTTGCTTGCCGATTGGATCTCGAATCCGCTGACGAACAAACATGATATTGAATGTCGTCACGACAGTGTTGAGGAGCTGACCAAAGAAAACCGGCTAAGAGACGCGTTACGGGATAAATTGCGAGAAGTTTATGATATTGAACGCCTGCTAGCCCGCGTTTCTACCGGACGAGCCAGCCCTCGGGATCTCGCTCATATTGGTAAAACTTTACGCCAACTGCCGCCCTTGAAGGATGTTGTCAATGATCGCCAAAGTGCTTTGTTACAGTTTGCTTATGATTCGATCGACTTGTGCCCGGAGTTATCTGAGTCACTCGAATCTGCGTTGGTGGATGATTGCCCGTTATTAGCCCGGGACGGTGGGTTGATTCGTGATGGTTACAACGAACAGTTGGATGAACTGCGGAAGCTCGCGGCGGGAGGAAAGCAATGGATTGCTGAGTATCAGTCTCGCGAAGCTGAACGTATCGGGGTGACCAATCTTAAGGTTGGTTTCAACAAAGTATTTGGTTATTATCTGGAACTTAGTAATGCAAATAAAGACAAAGCACCTGAAGAGTATATACGTAAACAGACGCTGAAAAATGCAGAGCGTTATATTACACCCGAATTGAAGGAATATGAAGAAGCAGTACTCAGTAGTGACGACAAAGCTAAATTGCTTGAATATGAATTGTTTCTTCAGCTTCGCGGTCAGGTTCATGAAGCTCAGGGACGCTTAAAACGAACGGCTGATCAATTGGCGAGGCTGGACGTGCTGCAGGCTTTGGCTGAGTTGGCTGTTCTTCGTGGCTACTGCAGGCCTGTAATGCAGAAGACTCCAGTCTTGGAGATTCGTGGAGGTCGACACCCCGTACTAGATATCACTGAACCGGATGGGACCTTTGTTCCCAATGATACAGTAGCAGATCATGACGCTAAGAACCTCCTGTTAATTACTGGGCCTAATATGGCTGGCAAGAGTACATATATTAGACAGGTCGCCTTGATTACTCTTATGGCGCAGGTGGGTAGTTTTGTGCCGGCTACCTCTGCTGTCGTGGGAATCGCAGATAGGATCTTTGCTCGAGTCGGTGCAAGTGATGAGTTGTCTCGTGGCCAATCGACGTTCATGGTGGAAATGACGGAGACGGCTCGAATCCTCAATACGGCCACCAAACGAAGTCTGATTATTCTTGATGAGATCGGACGTGGTACGAGTACCTATGATGGCGTTTCGCTGGCATGGGCCATTGTTGAGTTTATCCACGAGAAGTTGCAGGCTCGAACTCTTTTTGCGACCCACTATCATGAATTGACAGACCTTTCGTTAACATTGGATCGCTTGACTAATCTAAATGTGTCGGTGAAGGAATGGGAGGACAATGTCGTCTTCCTGCATAAAATCGTGGAGGGATCGGCAGATAAAAGCTATGGGATTCATGTTGCCAAACTGGCCGGAGTTCCACGCTCGGTCAATGAACGAGCGACAGAAATTCTGGGCCAGTTAGAAGCCTCTCATGGTGGAGGTGAAATTACGATTTCAAATAAAAGTCGTTCGAGTGATACTCAAATGTCGTTGTTTGGAGGGCAGGAGCATCCTCTTCTGGATCATATTCGTGAGACAGAATTAAATAATCTTACACCTTTGGAAGCGATGGCGCTTATTCAAAAGTGGCAGAATTCGCTCCAGAACGATTGATACTTCTAAAGTGCGATGACAGCATAGCTAACCCATAGGAGGGTCCAGCATAGACACGCGAGCATGATCGCTTTCGTCGAGAGGCCGGATTGGTTTGAAACGATATTTTGCAGCCCCATGCCAGCATAAATCATTACCAGCGGTAAGATGGGAGCGGTAAAGCGTTCACCCGCGGCGATGGGGATGTACCACGCAAATACCAGAATGCTGAAGGTGATAAGTGACAGAATAAAAACCTGCATGGTGCGTTCTAGATGTAGTACAGCAAGTCCCATTAGTAGCAGTATAAGGACGCCAGCCAATACTCGGCTTTCGCCTAAAGGGCTTGGGCCTAACGATCTTGTGAAGATGAAAGTCTCCCAGCCAATTCCTTTGACCTCACGTTGAATCAAGTCACTGATAGAGTGTCGTTCAAGAAATTCACGCCTTACTTCAGCCAAAGAATCTGAGGCAGAAAGCGTGGCTTGTATTTCAGAGTCAGTGGGGAACTCGTCCATGTATAGGAAGTAGGAATTTACGTTGAACGTTGGTGATCCGTAGACCACGGTGTTACGTACAAGCAATGGATGGGCTGTGATCAACCAACCACCAATGACAACGGCTATGGCTGTGAACGCGGTACGGAATTTTTGGCTTGGGGAAGTGGCCTGTTGATGAGTCATTCCAAACGTACCGGCGGCCAATGTCACTCCGCAAAGGAACACCAATCCCGTTCCTTTGGTTAAATAAGCTAGTCCCATGATGAGTCCGGACGCCAGCCAGCAGGTGAGTGCTCGTTTCGTCGTTTCACTTTTCAATGCTTGGTCGGCCGAGATCCACGTCATCGTAACAAATAAGGTCAGCCAGGCTTCACATGTGGCAAGACCCGAGAAATAAGAAAATGCATGATTGGTAGCGAGTAGTGTGGCTGTAATCGCGGCTATTTGCCAATTGTAAACCTTAATGAGGTAGACCGTGATGAGTAGAAATGTGGCAACCGTAGCTGAGAGACTGAGAGCTTTCCCGAAGGTTAAATTGGGAGAGAACGAAAGCAGGCTGATATAGAACGGATGCTGATTGGCTTGGGTATATTCACCCGAGTAGAGATCACTTAGTAATTTGAATGCCCCTCCATTTTGCTGCGTTTCTGATGCAAAGCGGAGGAATGCTGCGGGGTCGCTATGAGAGTCTTCGGTGAGAATAGCTTGATAAGTCGAAGTCAGTACTAGAAATCCGATCGCAGCAATGATTAATATCAATTTCGCCATAGGGAGAATCGATTGGTCATGTTCTCTGGGGGGTTTGCTGAATTGATAAACCCGTTCATGGATTTGTTCCACTCGTTTTGGCGCCAGACAAGTGACATACGTTGCCCCAATCAATAATAAGACGCAAGAGATCGTCATAAATGCTGCTAGTGGCCGTCGTGCAATCCCGTTCCAACCAAAGTGGGTTCCAATTGTGTAGAGTGCCATGATTAGGGCAAACCCTAATATGATACTGACAAGCCGGATGTATTTGGACGGTCTCATTTTATGATGTGTAATAGATTACTGTAGTGATCAGTCCAGTTGGAAATCTGTTTGATATTTTCAGGTCGGAATGCACTGGTTTGTTTGTCCAGCATGGCTGTGAACTCGGTATTCGTTGAAAAGATCCCCCACTGTGCGTCAAACGTATCTTCTTTTCCAGTGGAGTTGATCACTCGAAATGAGAGATCGTGATGTTGAGCAATGCCGTCCAATACCGGAGTCAAATCAAGATGGTTATTGCTTATGTGTACACAAATCACGCCATCTTTTCTGAGACGATCGAGGTAGATGTCGAAGGCTTCCAGAGTCAGGAGGTGAACCGGTATGGCATCGCTGCTAAAGGCATCGAGGATTAGCAGGTCGGTCGAATTGGATGGTAAAGACTGGATTCCCAGGCGTCCGTCTACAGCAATAGTCTCGATATTAGTGGATGACTGTTTCAAATAACGAAAATGTGTGTGGGCTATTTTAATGACATCCGGATTGATCTCGTAAAAACGAAGGGAGTCTCCGCGCCGCGCATAGACACTGAGCGTTCCGACACCCAGGCCAACGGCTGCAATATCTATCTCGGCTCGAGCTTCCAGTACTTTGAAAACCTGACCGATTCCGGAATCTAAACCATAGTAGGTTGTTGGCTTGAGTATTACAGAGTCGTCGATAATTTGTGATCCATGGACAACTCGTCCATGACGTAATTCAAGATAATTTTTATTTTGATCGTGTGTGCGTTGGCTGACCTGTAATGTGCCGTAGAAATTGCGTGTGGCAATTACCGCCTGGTTTTGGGTCATCTGCCACTGACTCAAAATCACTAATCCAAAGGCTAGCCCTACGGGAATTACGACCGCTAATTGCAGGGTGCCGTTTTTATTCAGTACTTGTTTTACTAAGATCAGGCCTGCAAGAGTGAAGGTGGCAATTAACCCCAGGTGATACTCGTGATATTGTGAAAAGATAAGAGGGCAGATGACCGAAACAAAGAATCCGCCTAAGGCTCCACCAATGGAGATGCAAAGGTAGTAAAGCGTTAGGTGCTGTTTAGCAGGCCGTAGTCGGAATAATTCTCCATGACAAGTCATGCAGATGAGGAAAAAGACAAGGGCCATCATGATTGTGTAGACAACTACGTTTTCGGCGATCCTTTGGAAAAGAGGTGTGCCCAGATAAAGATCCGCTGTTTCACGAATGTAATAAAGGCTCAGGAGAAGAATGCCTGTGGCTGTAGCAACAGCAAAGCTTTTTCGGAAGTACCACTTTGAATTGTCGAAGGCAATGATAAAGCTGAAGAGGTATATCGCAAGAGGCAGAATCCAAAGGAATGGGGTCACAGCAACGTCTTGGGTTAATTGGTCCGTTACTGCCAGCAATAGTGTTGAAGCTAAAGCGGCCAGGCCTGTCCACTTTAATGTCTGTTTAATGTTAGGAGTTGGTTCGACGACAGTCCTGACTGCCTCGCATTCGACTTTCACAATAGATCCTTGCCGAGTGCATTGCCATCCGAGTGCTCCGACGGACAACGCGAAGAGCAGGTAGCTAATAGACCAGACTTCACTCTGAGTTGGAATATCGAGGTAGACTTCCATCAGAAAAGGATAGGTGATTAGTGCTGTTAGTGAGCCAATATTGGAAAGTGAATAAAGTCGATAGGGAGTTCCTTTGCCCTGAGTCAGTCCGTACCAACTTTGAACGAGAGGGCCTGTGGTCGATAAAACAAAATAGGGAAGTCCAACCGTTGCCAGCAAGAGTAGAAGAATGGTACTGATGGGTTGCGTAGAAGCTTTTGTTGCCTCAGGGGCAGCAAAAGAAAGTGGTAGAAAGACACAGGCACTGAGTACTAGGACTACGTGTATTTTGAACTGACGCTGAATTGTCCAGCGACTCATGAGGTGAGCATAGCAATAGCCTGCCACCAGAATCGTTTGGAAAAACAGCATGCTGGTTGTCCAAACGCTGGATGCACCTCCAAACCAGGCAAGGATTGCTTTACTTGCCATAGGTTGAACCTGAAACAGCAGTAGAGCACTACTGAGTATGGTGATAGCAGACCATCTAGAAATCGATTTATTGACTGCAGCCATTGGGGTGAGGGTTCAGTAAATAGAGTAAGCAAAGGTTCGAGTTCTTTGCGTAATTCATTGCTTAGGTAGACACCTACCCTAAATATCGGCCAGATGCCCTTTGTACTTCACGGCTAACCCAAGACCACAGACTCCTTCAAGTCGTCGTTTTTCCGTTTGGGGTCCGGCTGTGCGTGCAGCGTCACTAACGCCCCTTTGAAGGCTGGCGTCCGTGATTGTGGATCCGTCGTCCTTGGTACCAAAACATTCGCTTCAGGAAAATACATGAGCACATTGCCCGCTCGTATATCGTCATAATTGTGAATGTGGATATCTTTCAGCTCTCCGGTCGGGCTCTTGACGGTGACCCGCTGGTTATGTCGAAAACCAAGCCTCTTTGTATCGGTCGGGTTAATGAGAATGACATCACGACGCTCTATTCCCCTGTAAATATCGGTTTCTTCATAAACGACAGTATTGAACTGGCCTTCACTGCGAACGGTCATCAGCCGTAACTGACTTTCATCCCCTTTGAGTTCCGGAAGGTGGTGGCGGTGTATTTGAGCTTTTCCATTGGGGGTTGAGAATTGTGGGGTATGAAAAGTTCGGCCATTAATTTGAAACTCGCTCTTTGTTTCGTCGATGTCGGCGATTCTCTCAAATCCTGGAATGGTCTTACCGATAGCACTACGAATGTTAGGGGCTTCTTTCATGGCTTGCCAGTCGACAGGACTTTCCGTTCCCAGGGCGTTACTGGCGATGTCCGTGATAACATCTATTTCACTGCGAGGCCCTTCGTGTCGACGTGGGCCTCCGTCACTAAGTCGTACAAAGTTGAACATCGATTCCTGGGTTGTAGACTGAGCTTCTTCATCGCGAGCGAGCACCGGGAGGATGATCGTTTGGTCTGCCAGGCCATGTGCATGCCCCGTATTTAATGTCGTATTAATGTACACAAGGGTCTTCAGCTTACTTAGCGATGCAGCGGCGAATTCCAAGTCTGGGTTGGAACCATACAGATTTCCACCTAGACAAAACCCCAGACTCAGTTCACCTCGGTCTGTGGCTTCCATACAGCCCAGAGTGTCGAGGCCTTCTGTGGTTGGTAACTTGATCTTGAGTTCAGATTCCAAAGCATTGAAAATGGCATCCTTAAGTTTGGGGGTAACCCCAACAGAACCAATGCCTTGGACATTACTGTGGCCCCGCACAGGGAGTAATCCTGCATGAGGTCTACCGAGCATCCCTCGCATCATAGCTAAGTTGGCGATTGCCTGAACATTCTGGACTCCGTGTGCATGATGGGTGATCCCCATTGTCCAGCAAAAGATGACGTTTTTCGCTTTTGCATATAGTGAAGCCATCTCACGAATCTCACATTCAGAGACCCCAGATTTTGTTGTTATTTCATCCCATGACGTTGCAGCAAGTTGGGCGAGCCATTGCTCTACACCGTCACAATACTGCTGAAGGAATGCTGAGTCTTCGGCTCCCATTTCTTTGATCGCTTTGGCAATGCCCGTTAACATTGCCAGATCACCGCCGATATGAGGTTGGACATAGAGGTCTGCAATGGGCGTGCCAAACAAGAGACTGAAAGGATTGCTAGGAACTTTGAAGTTAACCAATCCTATTTCTACTGCTGGGTTTACCACTACGACCTTGCCTTTTTTGTTTTTCACTTGCATGAGCGTCGTCATGAGGCGAGGGTGGTTGCTGGGAGGATTCCCCCCGATCACGAATACGAGATCGGCGTGTTCGACATCGTCCAGAACGACTGTTGCCGTTCCACTTCCAATAGCACTACTCAGCCCGACTCCACTGGCCTGATGACAGTAGTAACTGCAATTGTTGACATTGTTCGTACCATAAAGGCGAGCAAATAGCTGAAGTAGAAAACCAGCTTCGTTGCTGCTTCGACCACTGAAGTACCAAAAGGAATCATCGGCGGAGGTCTCTTTGAGTGCCGTGCTAATACGCCCCAGAGCTTCGTCCCATTCGATACGTCGATAAAAGTCCTTTCCTTTCTCGTAAAGCATGGGGTGCGTTAGACGTCCGGCATGCTCCAGTTGATAAGGAGTTTGTTTTTTCAACTGAGAAATTGCATGCGATTCGAGGTGTTCGCAGGCTCCGGCTTCCTGCAGGTCCGCGGCCATTGCTTGTACGGATTTTTTGCACATCTCTAAAGAGCGTCCGGTTTCGTTCACCATTCCACCGGACTGACCTCCCATACCAACCGCACATGTTTTACATGTGTTCTTACTGCGCAGGGATTTCCACATCCGCAGAAAGCCGCCGGAAGTACGCGATTTCTTTAAAACGTAGCGAATGGCCTGCCAGCCACCGCCACTCTTGGGTTTCTTGATCAAGATTGTTGAAGCTTTATGAGAGGACTTTTGAAATAAAGGCAAGTTAATCAAGGGCGACAGTAACCGTTTTGGTTTCGAGATAGTTTTTCAGCCCTTCCTCACCAAGTTCGCGACCGATTCCTGACATTTTGAATCCGCCAAATGGGGCAGCAGCATCAAATACGTCATAGCAGTTGACCCAAACAGTACCTGCACGAACGCGATCCGCCAGCATATGTGCTTTACCAATGTCTCTAGACCAAACAGCTGCTGCGAGGCCGTAGAAGGTATTGTTAGCACGTTGAATTAAATCTTCGGTGTCTTTGAATGTGAGGATAGACATGACAGGCCCAAAGATTTCATCAGTAGCGATCTGCATTTCGTCCGTTACGCCATCAAATAAGGTGGGCTCAATAAAGTAGCCGTTTTCTCCGTGACGACCACCGCCAGTGAGACATTGAGCGCCCTCCTGTTTGCCGATGTCAATGTACTTTAGGATTTTCTCGAATTGAGCCTGATCGACCTGAGGTCCTTGCTCAGTCGCCTTGTCAAACGGGTTGCCAACGACTCTTGATTTATTCATAGCCACAAGCTTCGCTACAAATTCATCGTGAATATCTTCCTGTACAAAGAGACGGCTTCCGGCACAGCAGCATTGTCCCTGGTTGAAATAAAGACCAAAATGCGAACCTGCTGCTGCCGCATCCAGGTCGGCGTCATTAAATACAACGTTAGGGCTTTTTCCTCCGAGTTCAAAGGTGAGCCGCTTTAGTGTCTGGGATGCGTCGGCCATGATAGTTTGGGCTGTTTTGTACTCGCCGGTAAATGCTACTTTGTCGATGCCTGGATGTTTTACGATTGCAGCACCGGCAGTGGGTCCAAAGCCGGGAACGATATTAATAACCCCGTCAGGTACCCCGGCCTTTTGCGCTAGCCTTGCCATGCGTAGGCAGGTGAGTGGAGTTTGTTCTGCAGGTTTCATAACAATGGTACAACCAGCGGCTAATGCCGGCCCCCATTTCCAGGCAACCATGAGCATCGGGAAGTTCCAGGGAATGATCTGTCCAACGACGCCAACGGGTTCTTTCTTTGTGTAGGTGAAATAATTTCCTCGAACTGGAATTGTCTGTCCGTGAATCTTGTCGGCATAACCTGCGTAGTATCTAAGACAGTCAATGGTTAGCGGTAGATCCGCCGCGAGTGAGTCGCTGATAGGTTTTCCGTTGTCCAGCGTTTCTAATGCGGCCAAATCTTCAAGCTCGGCCTCGATCAGATCAGCCAGACGATACATAATTGCCCCACGTTCGCGAGCGTCCATCGTCCGCCAGGGGCCTTCATCAAAAGCTTTGCGAGCGGCTGAGACCGCCTTGTCGACGTCCGCTTCATCACCTTCTGCTACCTGAGCGATGACTTCCCCAGTGGCGGGGTGGAAAGTATCAAAGGTCTTTCCACTTTCTGCTGGAATCCATTGTCCGCCAATAAAGCAAAGTGTCTGGCGAATAGTTGGAGGTGCGACAATATCTGCAGTGGCCATAGTCTTCTTCCCTTTTCATATTTTGTTTGGTTGGAACCCTAGATGATTTTAACGCTTTGGTGGTAGATGTTACAAATCGTAAGAGATGTAGTATGCGATGTCTATTTCTCACAGAGGTTGGTCGTCTACACGAGTTCTTGTTTGCTATCTATACTTAACTCTTTCCCGCTGCCTTTCCAAATCTCATTAGACAAAGACCGATAAGACTGATGAAAGCAATTGCTGTTAAGCCTGGTACGCCCAATAGTGTTCACATGGCCGACTTACCCAAACCTTCGTTGACGGACGTGGTTGATGGAACTGGTGTTCTGGTACGCGTTCTTAAAGTAGGGGTTGATGCTACCGACCGAGAAATTAACGACGCTTTGTACGGAAACGCGCCGGAGGGATACGACTTCCTGACAATTGGTCATGAGGTGTTTGGAGTGGTGGAAGAGGCCGGAGACAATGTTCGTGCAATAAAGCCTGGCGACTTTGTGACAGCTACGGTTCGTCGACCTGGTGGGTCTATTTACGATCAAATTGGTACGTATGATATGACCAGTGAAGAAACCTACTATGAACGTGGTATTAATCTGCGTCACGGTTTTTTAACTGAATATTTTGTGGATTCAGAAGAGTATATTGTCAAAGTGCCTCAAGGATTACAGCATCTCCATGTGTTGATGGAACCAATGAGTTGTGCTGCTAAAGCGATTCAGCAGGCTTTTGAAGCTCAGCAACGTATGAAAGTCTGGCGACCTGAAAGAGCATTCGTGTTGGGTGCTGGGCAGATTGGACTGCTGAGCACGCTTGTTCTCAAAAATCGTGGCCTCGATGTATACACGTTGGCTCGATCGGCTAAAGGTACCCTCAATTCCGAAATTGTGGAGGGGCTTGAAGCGACTTATGTTTCCACCCGTGAAACCCCGATTGACCAACTGGTCGCACAAGTTGGTAAAGCGGATTTGATTGTGGATGCAACCGGACACAGTGGGGTAGCTTTTGATGCGATGAATCACCTGGGGCACAACGGTGTGCTTGTATGGACGAGTATTACAGGTGGTGACCGAGCCGTTGAAATCCCCTCCGATAAGATTAATATTGAGTGGGTGTTGGGTAATAAACTGCTTGTAGGTAGTGTCAACGCTAACAAGACGCATTTTGAATCAGGAATTAAAGATCTGGCTTTGGGTGAAGTGATGTACCCGGGGGTTATTGCGAGAATTCTGACAAATCCGGTCGATGGTTTTGACAACTATCAGGAATTAATGCGACTGTTAGTGGAAGAACCAACTGCTTTGAAGGTCTACATGAATGTCAGTGAATAAGAAGACGCGTTACTTTGCTTCTTAGAGGATGATTTCGTTGACAACTTTTCCGTGCACGTCAGTCAGACGGAAGTCGCGGCCCTGATAGCGATAGGTAAGCTGTTCATGGTTGATGCCCAGCAGATGTAGGATGGTTGCCTGTAGGTCGTGTACATGGACGTGACCTTCAGCAACGTTATAGCTAAAATCATCAGTTGCCCCGTGTGTGTATCCGGCTTTAACTCCGCCACCTGCCATCCAGTAGGTAAAACATCGTGGGTGGTGGTCGCGACCAGCACTTGGCGTATTCCAGTTACCCTGCCCAGCTACACCGCGACCAAATTCTCCGCCCCAGACAACCAGCGTGTCTTCGAGTAGCCCTCGGCGTTTTAGGTCGATGATCAGTGCTGCAGTGGCTTGGTCGGTGTCTCGACAGCGAGCTACGCACCACGTGCTTAAGCGACTGTGATGATCCCAGTCAGGATGAAATAGTTGGGTGAAGCGGACCCCTCGTTCAGCTAAACGGCGCGCGAGGATGCAATTCGCAGCATAACTTCCGGGCCGCCGTGAGTCCGGGCCGTAAAGCTCAAAGACTTCTTCTGGTTCATCCGAAAGATCGGTGAGTTCGGGTACACTGGCCTGCATGCGATAAGCCATTTCAAATTGCTTTGTACGCGCTTCGATTTCCGGGTCACCACTTTGCCGTGCCTTGATGCCATTGAGTTTGCCAATGCCATCAAGAAGTTTACGTCGCATTTCGCGTGGAAGTCCATCAGGGTCTTCCAGATAAAGGACTGGCTCACTCGCATTTCGAAATTTTACACCCTGATAACGAGAGGGCAGGAATCCGTTACCCCAATAGTAGTTGTATAGCGGTTGATCACTGGGCCGCTGCATCTTGGAGACAAGTACGACGTAATCAGGTAGATCGCGATTGGTGGACCCCAGTCCGTAACTGGCCCATCCCCCGAGACTAGGACGTCCCGGGATCTGACTACCGGTCATCATGAATGTCATCGCAGGCGCATGGTTAATGTATTCACTATGCATCGACTTGATGAAACATAGGTCATCGGCAATCGAACCGATATGTGGCAACCATTCGCTGACAGTTGCTCCGCTTTCACCCCACTTTTTGAACTTAGCATGCGAAGGCATAACGAGTTGTGCTTTGCCGGCGGTCATTGTGGTAAGTCTCTGCCCCTGCCGGATTTCTTCCGGAAGGTCTTTGCCGGCCCATTGATGCATGTCAGGCTTGTGGTCGTAAAGTTCAATCTGTGACGGCCCACCCGATTGTGTGAGGTAAATAACTCGCTTGGCTTTCACCTCATGGTGCGGCAGATTAGCAAGGCCGCCATTTTTATTGCGTTCTGGGGCTGCCTGAACACGGTCGTTGAGCAACAAGCCAGCAGACATCGCTCCTAAACTAATGCCAGTACATTGGCCCAGAAAGTATCGACGGGTTGTTGAAAAATGGTCCGGCATGAATCTACTCTCGGGTAATGGTCTCATCAAGGTTCATGATCATCGATGTAATGCTGCTGAGTGCCGCAAGACCTGAGGCCTGCTGTTGTTTATCATGGAAAGATTCACGGGCAAAGTTGGGAATGGTTTCCGGTTGTCCATGACGAAGATAACGCTTTGCTTGATCCGGATGGGATTGATAGAAGGTTTCGAGTTCTTTGAACTGAATTTGTACGATTTTTAATTCTTCAGTATTTGGGTTGCGACTTAGTAAATGCTGAAAAATGAACGTGATCTGTTCTGGAATGACATCAGAGGAGGCCGCGGCATTTTGTGCAAGAACCCGGGAGGCTTCCAGATAGGTTAGGTCATTCATTAACGTCAGGGCCTGCAGCGGAGTGTTGGTGATTGGGGTTTTCACCTGGCAAACGCGTCGTTTTGCATTATCAAACAGAAAAGCCGGAGCGGCACTACGCCGCCAGAATGCATAGACGGTGCGGCGGAATTGGGAATCACCCTGACTCGGTGAATACTTGAACCGGCCCATAGTGATATCTGCCCAAACGCCGATTGGTTGGTAGGGACGAACCGGAGGGCCGCCAATTGAAGTGTCGAGTAACTCACTAGCCATTAGTGCGGAGTCACGAATCATCCAGGCCGGCAAGCGGTATCGCTCAGCTCGGGCCAGCAGGCGATTTTCGGGATCCTGCTCAAGCAGGTTGCGTTTATCTTCTCCCAGATCCGATGATTGGCGATAAGTAGCACTTGCAACGATCTTGCGAATGAGCTCCTTTAAATCCCAGTTGTTCTCCATCAGATCTGCGGCTAGCCAATTCAGAAGCTGTGGGTGAGTCGGCAGTTCTCCTTGAATGCCAAAGTCTTCGGCCGTGCGTACCAGGCCCTTTCCCATAATGAGTCGCCAGAGGTGATTGGTGGTGACGCGGGCAGTGAGAGGGTTCTTGTGATTGACAAGCCATTGTGCCAATCCGAGTCGGTTGCGTGGAGCGTTTTTCGGAAGCGTGCCTAAAACAGGAGGTACGCTTGCCACTACTTCATCCCCCCGGGCATCCCAAACGCCACGTAAAAGAATGTGGCTTTTTCGAGGTTCGGCGCGTTCTGATAATACCATGACTCGTTTGTCGCCGGCTGCACTCTTAAATTCGCTCAACTGCGATTGCGCCTGATTGAGCGGTTGTTTTACTCGTTGATATGCAATGTCATCGATCAGGAATTGTTGAAACAGCTCATTTCGCAACTCTGAATCGATTTCCTCCGGAGATGCTTTAAGAGATTCAGCCAGTTTTTGTAGAGGAGCTTTCTCCAGTGACCGAACGGCTTTGCCTACACGGTCTGTTACAAAAATCCTAAAAGCCCCCAGATTATGAGAGCCTTGTAGTGATCGTTGTTGGAGCTCGATATAAATTGACTCTTCGGGGGTCAACACAAGCGGTTTTTCCAAGGCTAAGACAGCCATTCGCGAGGTTTGAGTGTCCGAGTCAAAGGAGGCCCAGCCGTTACGTGGATCATCATCCAGGATGTGAGCGACGAGGCCGTATCCGTTGTACTTACCGCGGTCAGCCTGATGATCAGCAATCGCCTGCGCAAATTTAATATCGCGAACCGTCGACGTGGCTGTTGAGACGACCCGGAGTTTGACATCAGTCAGGATGAAGTGCCCTGACTCACTACGAGAAAAGGCTCCGTTTGTATTTTGCTCGGCAGGCGGTACTTCAATTCTTATCCCTGTAATACGGCTTAAATCGGGCTTGCCGGTCAGTTGGAAGTCCTCGTGGTGTGGATTCTTGTCATCGGTCGAGATGAGTCCAGTATCAACCTGAGTAAGTTGTGTTCCAAAGGCACTGGCCATGGAAGTTGGTGCAAAAACTCGCCAGGCCTGATAGTCGTCAGTTAAACTCTCGATCGTCAAGGCAAGCCACTCGTTGAATCTTTGTTCAGCTAATGTGTATTCAGCCCGTTCAGCCTGAAGTCGGTCGTTGACTAGTTTTTGTGCGGTGGTAATATGCGGTTCGACGGTGGTTGGCTTGTAGGACAGAAATGGTTTGGCGCCACCCCCGGCTTTACCGTCTTCATCAATGCTGTTGAAGAAACTAAACATCTCGTAATATGACTGATGAGAAATCGGGTCGTATTTATGTGAGTGACATTGGCAGCAACCGAGTGTGACACCTAACCAAACCGTTCCGGTCGTATTTACGCGATCGATAACATATTCAATCCGGGATTCTTCCGGGTGTCTTCCACCTTCTCCATTGGCCATGTGGTTTCGGTGAAAACAGGTTGCCAGCTTTTGTTCTGCTGTCGCGTCGGGGAGTAGATCCCCGGCAAACTGTTCTATCGTGAATTGATCAAAAGGCATGTTCGAGTTGAAAGCGTTGATCACCCAATCTTTCCAGGGCCAATTACTTCTGGTGGAGTCGCTTTGGTAACCGTCGGTGTCACTATACCTAGCTGCGTCAAGCCAGAACATGGCCATCCGCTCTCCGTAATGTGGGGACTCTAACAATGCGTTGACATAATCTGCATAGACCGTGTCTTCTTTATTCGTCGGATCATAATTGGTTATAAATGCCTGAACCGCTTCAGGTGACGGGGGGAGGCCGGTAATGTCGAGGGATAATCGCCGAGCTAACGTGGTAGCAACAGCCTCTCGTGAAGGTGTGGTTTTTTGTGATTCTAATTTGTGGCCGACAAAGGTGTCGATTTCATTGCGTTGCCAGCGGAGTGTTTTTTTACTGACAGGTGGTAAATCCGGTTTGATCACCGGCTTAAAAGACCAGTGTTGTTCATAGAGGGCGCCATTGGCAATCCAGTTTTGCAGAATGACAATGTCTGATTTCGATAAATGCTTGTCGAAGTCTGGGGGGGGCATTTTGGTAGAGTCATCGTCGGATAGAATTCGATTGATCAAATCGCTCTTGGCAATGTTGCCCGGTGTGATGACCTGATAGCCATCGCGTGGACGAATGGCGTCTTCGAATAAATCTAACCGCAAATCGGCCTCACGAGTGCTGTCGTCAGGGCCATGGCATTGAAAACAATTTTCAGCAAGGATCGGCAGCACTTCTTTGCTAAACGAAACTGCCGGAGCTGCCGAAAGAACCGGCAACGGGAGAAAGCAAGAGCCAAGGATTAATATGAAATGCCGCATTGTACTGGGGATTATGAAAGTGAATGAATGCCCCCATTTTAGCAGATATGAACCAGCGGAAGCCAATGGGGTGATCCGCAGTCAGGGAGGACCCTGGAACTGGTAAGTGAGTGCTTGGCTAGTTGATGGCGTGGACCTTACCCCCGATTGCTTCAAGTTGCTGACTTAATTGATTGAACATTCTCTCGTCCGTATAGGTTCCTACGATTGCTCCACCGGAACCAGCGAATTTAGCACTCGCCCCCACCGATCTCGCTACCTCTATCATTTGAATCTGACCGGTTGGGAGTTGGCAGATCGATCTGCGGAGATTAAAGTTTTCGTCAATGATTCCGGCCAATTGTTGATGGTTCCCGGTTTCGATTGCTTGAAGTCCCCTTACGGTGAGTTCGGCAAACTTAGCCATTGCTGTAACAACGGCCTTTTCTCCTTGATCGAATCTGCCTCGCAGATTGTTGTGAAATACTTCGGTTGGCTCTCCAGTGGATTGGTCGAATGCAATATAGAGCGGAGGTAGTTTGTCTTTGGGAATGGGGGTGTAATGGCCGCACATGAGTCCATGGAATTCATGTGTTGCTTCTTTACTAAAGTCCATATAGACCGGCTCGCCAAAACATTGCACCACTCGATCTTGTAATCCCCCCTGGATTCCAAGTTCTTGCCGTTCCACGCTGAGTACCAGTGACGGTTGGACGGCGATCGGAATTTCAAGTTCGTAAAAATCCATCAATGCTCTCAGCGTCGCGACGATGATACCACTCGAACCGGCCATGCCCACGGCCCGTGGGATTGAACTCTCGTAGCGGATTGAAAAATTGCGATCGTGTAGTTCGTGACGACCTTGGCAGTATTCCAGGAATTTTTTGATTGTGGCTTTGACGAGACGTATGCCACCGTAGTAGCCGTGTAATTGCACGTCGGTTGCAAGGTTTTGAATGGAGCTGAATTTTGACTGGTCATCCTGGCTGGGGACAATCTCTAATTCCGGCCATTCGTAGAGTACGACTTCGGCGAAGTAATTGGGGACCAGAACGGAAATGGTCTTCCCGTTGTAGCCATCAGATGGGTTGCCGATGAGGCCGGCCCGAGCATAGGCGCGACGGCGAATGATCTCCATGTCCTAGTCCTGTTCTTCTTGGTGGTTCAGGCAGTCGCGAACGTAGGCTTGCATCTCTGTCCCAAATAGGGGATCGGTTAGTGTGAACTCTAGGAACGTCTTTAAATAGCTGTCAAAGTTGCCAATGTCGTACCTCTTTACATCTGGGCGGAGCTTAATTCCTACCACCTTGGCTCCCCGGTCAATCAAGTAAGCGATGGCGTCTGTGAGTTGAAGGTTACCATTGCGATCCGTTGAAGTGTCTTTCAAAGCTTGATAAATTGCAGGGCTAAAGACGTAGCGAGCGGCGATTGAAAGAGTAGTAGGGGCGTCAGCGATAGCCGGTTTCTCAAGAGCACCAGTGATCCTTAGATAATCTGCATTTTCATCACGGACATCGACGATCCCGTATTGGTCGACATCGGATGCCGCCACTGGCTCCAGAGCAATCACCGCATCAGCTTTTTCAGACTCATACGCGTCAACCATTCGTGAAACAATATTGCTCGATGCGTGACGCCCAATGATGGAGTCTCCGAGAGCGACAACAGCCGGTTCCCTGCCAACAAGAGGTTCCGCGCACAGGACAGCATGCCCCAGTCCGAGTTGCCGACGTTGGCGAGTATAGAAGTATTCAATGTTTTGTCGTTCGTAATCCAATTCGACTAAGTTGCTTTCACGCCCCTTTTCACGCAGGTATTGGATGAGGTTTTCATCAATATCAAAGTGCGCGGCAATAGAGGACTTGCCTTGAGCTGTGATGAACAGTATTCGTTCAATGCCATTTGATGCCAGTTCTTCAACCACATATTGCACTACCGGCTTGCGACCTACCGCCAGCATCTCTTTAGGCTGGCTTTTCGTGAGTGGTAAGACGCTGGTGCCTAATCCTGCTACAGGGACGATGGCAATGTTGATTGTCATACTGGATTAACCTTCGCTTGAAGCGTTTGGAGGCGTCGGTTCCTGTTCCGAACCCTGTTTTTTGATTTGTGTTTTCAGCTCTTCTACGAATCCTTGGTGTTGTGGTTCGATTTCGAGCAGTTTTTCGGCGATTTTAAGCGCTTCTTCATATTGTCCGGTTGTTTGGAGTAATCGACTTAGAGCAATCATGTAAATGGGAGTACGGGGTTCAAGTTCGTGTACTTTTCTGAGCACGTTCACGGCGTCGTCCAACTGATTGTTACGATAAAGAGCTAACCCATATCGATATTGGACGGCAGCATTCTCGGGAGCATAGGAGGCATCCCGTTCAAAGTTGATAAATTCGTCTTTGCGAAGAATTTCTGCTTCTACGAGGTAATTCTGGATCTTCTCCCTAAGTTTGGGGGGAGCCTGCTGTGGGGCTTGTTGATACTGACGGGCCATGTTTTCGGCGAGTCGGGTGAATAATTCAGCTAGATTAGACCGCGGTCCGGTTGCGTTCGGTTCCACCTGAATTGCTAGACGATAGGCTTTTTCTGCCTTGTCGTGTTGTCCCAGATTTTCATAGATACTGCCAAGCGTCAGATGTGTAGCCGCGCGGTCATTATTCACCATTAGTCCTTTTTCCAGCTCTTGCAAAGCATTTTGGAATGATGTGATAGCGCCAGTTGGCCAGGAATTGGAAGGGACCTCTGAGGTAACCTGAGCGGCGGCGGTGCGCACCGAGCGGATCGGGTCATTTAAGAGAGGGATGACATGATTGCGTATGGTTGTATACGGATTCTTACTACTTCCGATGTCCCGATAGTTTTGCATCGCAAGAATTGCGGCGACTCGAAGTTGGGGTTCATTGGGGTTTTTCAAGGAAGCCAGAATAACTTCAAGAGCATCTGAACTGCGAGAGGGATCCAGCCAGATCAGTGCAGATGCCTTGGCAATTGCTGGAGCGTCGGGGTCATCGAAGAGGTCAATGATACTGTCGTTGGCATTTTCACTTAGAGCCCAAGCTGAATGCAGAGTTTCGCCAAAGTGCATTCCTCGATGTTTGGAATCAGGATACCATTTGAGTACCGCTTCGTTAGCCCAAGTGTTCAAGGTGTCGAGCTGCTCTTGGACATCTCTTTCTCCGTCGTAGGCAAGTCGGACCCAATCGATATACTGTTTGATGTGTAATTCTTCTTTGCGTCCGTCAGCCAGTTTGGCTGATGGAGCTATGTTATCTTCCAGATGGCATTTGACACAGGCATTGGGAGTCCCGATCTTCAGGCTGAGGTCAGGACGTGGAACTCTTAGACTATGGTCTCTCCGAGCATCAACGGCCATGTAGGTTGTTTCAGGCATATGGCATTCAACACAGGATGCTCCCTTACTTCCCGGCTTATGGTAATGGTGAGCGCGAGTGTCATACTTCTTTGCCGGATGTTGATGACAGGAAGTGCAGAGCCGATTGTCATCGTATTTGACTTTGACACTATGGGGATCGTGACAGTCGGTGCATTGGATGCCCTTGTGATACATCTTACTCTGAATAAAAGAACCGAAGACGTATACTTCATCCATGATCTGGCCGTCTTTATGGTAAGTCTCTGGTCGCATCGGCTCACCGGCAAAGTGATCATGGAAATTATCTCCCCCCGAAAAGTCCGGATGGACGATGCGGCGACGCGAATGGCAGGGAGCACATGATTGAATCTTTCGTTCAATCGTTGCCGGGTCCTGACCTTTGAGCTTGGGCAGTCCGTAACCGTGTTGGCGATCCCAGAACATCGACTTCGCTTCAGCTAATTCCACATGGACACTGCCAGGGCCGTGACAAGTTTCACAGCTTACATTGATTTCACTAAAAGTTGTGTGGTAACGGTTTGTCTGGGGATCAAAGTTCTTTTGGAGGTTGGTGCTGTGGCAATCGGCACACATGTTATTCCAACGCTGGGCTACACCAGTCCAGTGTAGATCATCTTCCGGTTCCAGTTTCTCGTGAACATCCGGAGGATCAAGGTGAAACCATCTGTTGTTTTTTGTATCCCAGGAAATACGTAATACCTGAAGCCTCGCGACTTCGTTTTCCGGTTGAACTTTGGCTCGGTCAAATTCCACGAGGTACTGTTGAAGCGGGTCGACACCAAAGACAAATTTAATCTCAAAGTCATGCATTTCACCGTCTTCCCCCTCCGTGTTGACCATGAATTGTCCGCCGCGACGGAACATCGTGGAGTTCACTCCGTGATGTTCCAACGTAGCATTGTTAAAGTCGCCTAAAACGGATTCTTCAGTAGGAATCTGCATGGCCAAATCATGGTGAGAACCGGTCCATTTGTCGGCTTCCTGTTGGTGACACTCAATACACTTATTTTTTCCAACGTAAACCGGATTGATTTCATCCGAGAGGGCAGAGGAGTACCAGTCGATGGTTAGCCAGATGGAAATCGCGGCAAAGCCAATGACAACGAAGACAACAGGACCGGCCACCTTTCCTAAGTGCTGTATCCAGGACTTTCCACGGTGATCTTGCTGAGTTTGATTGGCAGACTCCTGCACGGTCATGATAGAATCCTGAGAATACTTTGCGTTAGTTCGGATGGTCAGATTGGTTAGTCCACTATCGTTAGATTATCAACTCGGTTTTCAAGATGGACAAGGACTCTGTGAAGACAGGTTATAACTAATCGCAGAAGCCCCCTGCTTAGTTGCGGTTGTGCCGGTTGTAGCGAGGGAAAGATGCCAAATCAGAGTAAAATCAATGACTGAATCGACAAGTGAAAAGAACAGAAATGCATTAAATCGACGTCAATTGATGGGGTGGTTAAGTGCAACCGGCATTGGCACAGTTTCGTTCCATCGAGCCTTGGCAGCTCACGCTACCTCGGCTCAGGAAGTTACCGTCGAAATGGTCAAACAGGCCGAGTGGATTTCTGGGATCGAACTTACGGAAGAGCAGCGAAATCAGACGGCTGACGGCCTAACCCGTACTCTCCAGGATCTTCAAGCATTACGATCGTTCGAGGTTGGTTATGATACGTGGCCGGCGCTTAAGCTACATCTTCAACCGGGACAGCCACCAAGGAAAAGCAAGCCGGAAGATCAAGGCAGTTACCGTCCGGTTGAAGTTCCCGAAAGTGATGAGGATCTGGCATTTTTGCCGCTTCGCCAACAACATGACTTGTTACTTCGTGGTGAGATTAAAGTAACGCATCTTACAGAAATCTATCTAAATCGATTGAAGAAGTACAATCCTCAGCTCAAGTTTGTGGTGAACCTGACAGAGGAAGTTGCGATGGAGAAGGCTAGGTTGCTTGACTCGTCAAAGCATCGTCGTTCCCGCTCCTCTAAGCCATTGACAGGAATTCCGTATGGGGCCAAAGATTTAATGGCTTATCCTGGTTATCCCACCACATGGGGAGCTCCTCAGTTTAAGGATCGGGTGATTGGTCATAAAGCATATGTGTTGGAGAAACTTGATTCACAGGATGCGGTTTTAGTCGCCAAACTCTCACTGGGAGCATTGGCAATGGGGGATGAGTGGTATGGTGGTCCGACTCGTAATCCCTGGAATATTGAGCAGGGTTCGAGTGGTTCGAGTGCTGGTTCGGCGAGTGCGACCGCAGCAGGCTGTGTCGGATTCTCCATCGGAAGTGAAACACTTGGCAGTATTGTCTCTCCGTCCATTCGGTGTGGCGTCACAGGTTTGCGTCCTACGTTTGGTCGCGTATCGCGTGATGGCTGCATGGCTCTGAGTTGGAGCATGGATAAGCTGGGGCCGATTTGTCGTAGCGCTGATGATTGCGGCTTCGTTTTTGAAGCGATACAGGGAAAAGGAGGAGATGATCCTTCTGTGGTGGATGTGCCATTTGAGTGGCCCCAAACGGTTGATTTCAAGAAGCTTAAGGTTGGTTACATTGAAGGCAGGCGGGACGTCAAAGACCGGGAAGAATTGCAGATTCTCAAGGAGCGAGGTGTCAAGCTCGTACCGATTCAGTTGCCTAAGGATATCCCTACGTGGCCATTGGTAACGATTCTTTATTCAGAAGCAGCCGCGCAGTTTGATCCGCTGACACGTGAGGGTATTGAGGAAGGGCTGAATTCGTGGCCGGCATTGTTCCGTCGGGCCGAATATGTTCCAGCAGTCGAATATATTAGAGCGCTTCGGATTCGAAGGCGAATGCAGGAAAAGATGCAAGAGTTGATGAGTGAGATCGATTTTTTTGTTTCTTCAGGTGGTGATGAATTGTTGATAACTAATATGACTGGTCATCCTTCCATTGCGATGCCAAGTGGATTTGTTGACAATGGGGAAGTACTTCAACCGCAGAGCATTCAGTTTGTCGGACGGTTGTTCGACGAAGTAACGATTCTTAATGCTGCCAAGGTGTTTCAGCAAGAGACGGACTACCACTTACGTCGGCCACCTTTGGTAAGTGAACAACAGGATTAGAAAAAAGACTCAGGCAAAGATAGTTTAGTAGCTGTAGAGTGGACAAAAATGAGTGTAGCGAGCAGTATGAAAATAGCTGGTGTTCAAATGGACATCAAAATAATGGAACCCGAGTTGAACCTGGCCAACATGGAAAAGGCTATGCGGGAAACAACAGCCCATGGTGCTGAATTAACCGTGTTTCCAGAGTGTGCGGTGACAGGTTACTGCTTTAGCAGTCTGGCAGAGGCGATGCCGTGGGGCGAGTCGATACCCGGTCAGAGTAGTCAGTTCTTTCAACATGTTTGTGCTGAAACAAATAGCTATGTTGTTTATGGTACTTTAGAGAAGGAAGGGGATCAGCTATTTAACGCGTGCGTACTGGTTGGTCCGGATGGCGTGATCGGTAGCTACCGAAAGATTCACTTGCCGTTTCTCGGGATTGACCGTTTTACAACTCCCGGTAATCGACCATTTGAAGTTTATGATATTGGTAAAATCAAAGTCGGAATGAATATTTGTTACGACGGCAGTTTCCCCGAATCGTCTCGGATT
>Ga0115011_10000178_pt1 | contig 57785 bp, 56 predicted proteins | sample TroAtlMetagenome_2_FD_88705 | JGI IMG/M metagenome (GOLD analysis project Ga0115011, IMG submission 88705) | Marine eukaryotic phytoplankton communities from Atlantic Ocean - Tropical Atlantic ANT8 Metagenome | ecosystem: Environmental > Aquatic > Marine > Oceanic | place: Tropical Atlantic... | reverse complement strand
TCGCCTGTGGAGCCCTCGGCCACGCTCTGGCCCCGCATCCTTGCGGCCACGGGCGGCGCCGCCAATGACGATGCTGTCGTCTTCTGGCGCCGGTGGGCGATAGGCTCGACCGGCTTGCTGGCCGCGAGCCTCGCGGCCGTCGTGCTGCTCGTCGCGACCCCGGATCCGGTCGCGGATCCCGCCACCCCGCCTGACGCGGGATCGATTACGCGGGTGGCGACCCTGAAGCTCGACAACGGTGTCACCGCCCTGACCCTCGCCTATGACAGCGTCACCGGCGAGCTGTATCTGGCCCCGACGCGGGAGATGGAAGGCGACACGCGCGTCCCGCACCTGTGGCTGGTGCTGCCGGACGATGGAGGCGTGAAGCTGGTCGGCGCGATCAATGGCACGGAGACCTCTCGCCACAGTCTGGAAGGCGTGATCGTCGGTCAGGCGACCCAGGCGATCGCCGTGGCCGTGTCGATGGAAGAACCGGGCCATACACCCGACCCGGATCATCCGGATGGCCCCGTAGTGGCGCAGGGCGAGTTCCAGCCCCTCTAGACTGCATCTCCGGCCAGCGGTGGACCGTAGCTTGTCGTGACGACAGACGGGCACGGCCTCCCTGTTTGCCTGTTGTCCGGCGGGGAGGCATCCCGTCCCTTCCTTGGCCTCCCCGCTGTACCGGGACGGATCAATGTGCGCTCTCCGCAGAATTAATCCGATAAAGTCAGACCTGTAGTCTCTCGCGACAGCGATCTGCCAGACCAGGTCGTGCCGCTGGCCACACTGTGCCCGAAGCGTTTTCGGGAGAGTGAGGATGAGCGATACCAGCGCACGGATCGGCCTGCCCTATCTGGCGGCCGGTCAGATGCAGAAACATGTGACCCTGAATGAGGCGCTGACCCGGCTGGACGGTCTGGTTCAGTCCTGCATCGAAAGCACCACCCGGACGGATCAACCGGACGAGCCGGTCGACGGCGCACTCTACATCCTGCCGGGCGGGGCGACGGGCGCGGTCTGGTCGCTCTATCCCGTCGGGAGCCTGATGCGGGCAGAGGGCGGCGGCTGGGACCGGGTCGCCGTCCCGGAAGGTATGCTGGCGTTCGTCCGGGACGTCGCGGAGGTCGTCGTGTTTCACGGCGGCGCTCCGGTCCCGCTGAACCTGCTGATCCGGACCCTGCAGGACGTGGAGCGGCTGGGCATCGGGGCCATGGCCGATGCGACCAACCCGTTCCTCGCCCGGCTGAACTCGGCCCTGTGGACGGCCCGGAGCCCCGATGACGGCGGGACGGGCGACCTGAGGCTGGTTCTGAACAAGACTGACCCCTCAGGCGTCCTGTCGCTGATCCTGCAGAGCGGCTGGTCCGGCCGGGCGGAACTGGGCCTGATCGGCGAGGACGCCTTCGGCCTGAAGGTCAGTGCCGACGGCGCGAGCTGGACAGAGGCGATCAGGATCGATCCGACGACGGGGCGCGTCCGCTTTCCGCAGGGAGCAACGCGACGGGAGGCCACGGTCATCACGGCGGATGCCGGCTGGTCTCCCCCGGAGTGGGCGCGCTGGGTCGAGGCGACCGTCGTGGGGGCCGGCGGGGGCGGTGGTGCAGGGGCGTGGGGCGCAGGCGGAACCGAACGGGCGGGCGGCGGCGGCGGTGGCGCCGGTGGAGTCAGCCAAGGGGCCTGGGCTGTCGACTCCCTGCCGGGCGCGCTGGACCTGACGGTGGGGATCGGCGGCGGCCCCGGCACGGATGGCGGCGTCACCCGCATCCTTTCCGGCGGTCTGCAACTGCTGGCCGGGGGCGGCGGTCAGGCCGGGGTGGCGGGGAGCGCCGGGGGAGCGGCAGGGGCGACCGGCAGCGGTCTCTGTTCCGGCCTCCCGGGTGGAGCCGGCGGCGCAGGCGGCAGGCTGACTGCGGGCGATGTCGTCCTGGCGGCCGAGGGCGGCGGCGCGGGCTCTGTCCTGCTGCGCCCGTCAGGGGGTGGCGCGGCCGGCGATGCCGCTCCCGGCAGCCCGGGCACGTCGACGGGTGAGCCGCATCATGGGCCGGGAGGTGGGGGCGGGGGTGGAGGCAGTGCCTCGACCGCGTCCGGCCATGCAGGCGGGGCAGGGGGGCTTTATGGCGCAGGCGGTGGAGGCGGCGGCGCCGGTATCGCGGCCGGCGGCGCGGGCGGGGCCGGTGCGGACGGCCTGATCCTGCTGGTCGCCGTCGGATGAGCCGGCGCCGGGACCGGCAGCCCGGGATGGACCGGGGACTGCCGCTGCTGGATGCCGAGATGTGGGAGGCACCCGCGCATCTGACGCTGGAGGCCTGTCTGGACGAGGTCGCCGCCGAGTTCGGGGGGCCGGGCCGGCGCGAACGGGAGGACGAACTTTGAGAGACGTTGATCCAATGGATAGGAATGACGCGTCGCTGGCGGAGGGGCGTTGGCTGTGGCGGCGCCTGTTCGTCTTTCTGACCAGTGTGATGCTCTGGACGCTGGTGCACGGGGCGGTCGCGCGGGCGCCGGTCTCGGCTCTGCCGGGCATTATCGAGCGACTGTTGCTGCTGATCGCCCTGATCACGCTGCTGTATCTGGTGGCGCCGACGGCCCAGCAACTGGTGGCGTTAAGCGTCCGCTTCCGGATCGGTGCGGGGGGGCGGCCATGAGCTTTCGATTTTCCGCCCGCTCGAGGCGCGCCCTTGAGGGTGTCCATCCCGATCTGGTCACGGTGGCCGAGGCGGCGCTGGCGCTGTCTCCCGTCGACTTCATGATCACTGAGGGATTGCGCGCGCCGTCGCGACAGGCGGCCCTTGTCAAGGCCGGAGCCAGCCGCACGCTCAACTCGCGCCATCTTTCGGGGCATGCCGTGGATGTCGCCGCAGTCGTCGAGGGTCAGGTGCGTTGGGACTGGCCCCTGTACGCCCGGATCGCCGCGGCCTTCAAACAAGCCGCCCGGGAACGCGGCGTGAAGATTGTCTGGGGCGGCGACTGGCCGCGTCTGCGCGACGGACCTCATTTCGAACTGGACCGGAAGGTCTATCCGGCATGAGGGGGCTTCAATCCTGGACGGGCGTTGCGGCAGGCCTCGCCGCGCTTGCGCTGTTCCTCGTCGTGGCCGGAGCGTTGGGCCTGCGCTGGGATCCGTTCAATCTGCAGGGACGCAGGCTGGAGGTCGCCCGCTCGCGCGCGGACGCGGCCGAGGCCGACGCCCGTCTTCGACGAGCGGAGCGTGACGGCGACCTGATCGTAAGCCGCGAAATCGCGGCTGTCCGAGATACCCAGATCGAGGTCGGGCGCGCCACCGCCACAGCCATCCAGCAAGCAAGGGAAGCCCAAGATGCTGCCATACCGCTGGCGCCCGATCGCGTGCGCCGCCTTCATGACCATGACCGCGAGCTGTGCCGGCATGCGCCCGTCGCCTGCGCCGGAGCCGGTGCGGCTGAGCCTGCCGATTGAGGCCACGCGGCCCTGTCGTCTGGTGACGCTCGGGCCATCGCCGACACTGGCGGATCTGGAAGCCGCCTATCTCGCACGGGGCGAGGCGCTGGTGGCCTGTGACGCCGCACGTCGACTGGCCCTTGCCACCCTCATGGCCGAGCGGGCAGCCCAATCGGCGGCGAGCATCCGGCAGAATTTGCCGTGATACCCGGCACAATCTGCCTCTTCAGGTGCCGGGCCCGGCAGAATTTGCCGGGTAAACCCTGTGGTTAAGGCAACCTAACATAGCGAAAACAATGGCTTGGGTTCTGGCCCGGAAAACCGGCCTTGGCGCCGGTCTTGCTTGTCAGTGAACCGAGCAAAACGCTCCCGGCAGCCAAAATGGCGTCGGATACCTTGAAAGAAGGAATATCGGTATGCCGCTGAACAGCGTCAACACGAACACGGGCGCCATGGTCGCCCTGCAGAACCTGCAATCCACCAACAACGAACTCTCGGTCGTCCAGTCGCGCATCAACACCGGCAAGAAGGTGTCGAACGCCAAGGACAACGGCGCCATCTGGGCCATCGCCCAAGGCCAGCGTTCGGAAATCGGTGCCCTCAACGCCGTCAAGGACAGCCTGCAACGCGGTCAATCGGCCGTCGACGTGGCTATCGCCGCCGGCGAGTCGGTCTCCGAGCTGCTCGTCCAGCTGAAGGAAAAGGCCCTGGCCGCCAGCGACACCTCGCTGACGACTTCGGCCCGCAAGGCCCTGAACGAGGACTTCAAGTCGATCCGTGACCAGATCACGACCGTCGTCACGAATGCCAAGTTCAACGGCGTCAACCTGCTGGACAACTCGACCGGCACCAACGGCTTCAAGGCCCTGTCGAACGCGTCGGGATCGACCATCAAGGTGGCGGGTGAGAACCTGTCGCTGGGCGGCACGAACGTGACCCTGGCCGCCACGGCGACCATCGGCACCTCGACCCTGGCCACCACGGCCCTGGGTGTGATCAACACCTCGATCGACAACGTCTCGTCGGCCCTGGCCCGCCTGGGCACGGGTTCCAACTCCCTCAGCACTCACCTGAAGTTCGTGAGCAAGCTGCAGGACACGCTGGAAACCGGTGTCGGCAACCTGGTCGATGCCGATCTGGCCAAGGAAAGCGCCCGACTGCAAGCGCTGCAGACCAAGCAACAGCTGGGTGTGCAGGCTCTGTCGATCGCCAACTCCTCGACTTCCATCCTGCTCGGACTGTTCCGCTAAGGAGCGATCCAGGGACGGGGGCGTTCGCGCCCCCGTCCCGTCGTCCGAGCCCTGAACCGGAGACGTCGGATCGCATCCGACGCAGGGAGAAATGGAAACACATGCGACGATAAGGCCCATCACCGCCGCAGTTGCGCCCGCAGGCTCCGCCGCCGGCAGCGACTTCAACCAGTCCCGCGCCTCCCAGGAGGCGGACCGGGCGGCCCGCTACAGACTGATCATCGAGCAAGGCGCCCGCAAAGGCGTCTTTATCTACAAGGTGCTCGACCGGGAGACCGGCGAAGTGGTCCAGCAGCTGCCGCGGGAAGAGGTGGTCCGGCTCAAGGATCAGAAAGGCTATGCGGCCGGCGCGGTGATCGACACCACCGCCTGAGGGTCCACGGCCCCCATACTGACGCCACGCTGGGAGCCCCCCGCGTGGTTAAACGTCGTGGTTAGCAGCCGTTAACCATGTGAAAATGAAATCACGCCTAGCCTCACGCTACATCATCGAGAGGCCCGATTCGGATGACGAACAGCGTCCACACCAACACGGCGGCGGCCGTGGCCCTGCAGAACCTCACCCGCACGAATGATCGGCTGGGCGATGTCCAGAACCGGATCAGCACCGGACTGAAGGTGCAGGGGGCCAAGGACAATGCCGCCGTCTGGGCCATCGCCCAGGGTCAGAGGGCCGACATCGGCGCCCTGTCGGCCGTCAAGCAAAGCCTCGACCGCGCCACCTCGATCGCGGACGTGGCCCTGTCTGCGGGCGAGTCGATCTCGGATCTGCTGAACCAGCTGAAGGAAAAGGTCGTCGCGGCCAAGGATGAGTCACTGAAGACCCAGTCCCGCGAATTGCTGAACGCCGACTTCAAGGCGCTGCTGCGGGCGCTCCAGTCCTCGGTGCAGAACGCCAGTTTTGACGGCGGGAATATCCTGAACGGCAGCCTGACCAACGGCATCAAATTCCTCGCCAATGCGGACGCCAGTTCGTCCATCACCCTGTCCAGCAAGGATCTGAGCCTGAGCGGCTCGATCATCAGCCTGTCCCTGTCGGATTCGCTGCTGACGCTGACCGGCGCCACCAACGCCCTGACGGCCCTCGACAACTCGATCACGGCGCTCAACTCGGCGCTCGGCGAGATCGGGGCGCAGGCCAAGCAGATCGAGGCGCACAACACCTTCGTCACCAAGCTGATGGACACGCTGGAATCCGGCGTCGGCAACCTGGTCGATGCGGATCTGGCCAAGGAAAGTGCCCGTCTTCAGGCCCTGCAGGTCCAGCAGCAACTGGGAGCCCAGGCCCTGTCGATCGCCAACCAGGCGCCGCAGGTCATCCTGTCGCTGTTCCGGAGCTAGGTCCGGGCGCGGGTTCAGGGTTGTCCTGAGCGGCCGATCAGAATGGGAGCCGGTCGCCCGCGGCGATCGCTCCGGCTGGCGAAGCCGTACAAGGCGAGAAACGAGAACAGCAGCCTACTCAACGCACCCATGGGCCTACGCTCCATCCGGCAGTTTCAGCGAACCGACGGTTAACGGGTACGCCGATTCGCGGTTCCGTGGACGGATGTTAACGCTTCATTCCGACGCAGCCCCCAAGCTGTCGGGGAGCGCATCATGATCGACAACGGCTACCTACTCGGACTGTTTGGAGGCTCCCCGGCCTTCTCGACGTCGCAAGGGCTTGCGACGGCGTCATCACTTGCGGCGCGAAGGGCCCAGCCGACCCCGCCCTGGTCGTCGAGGGCCGTCGTGCCGGAGGCCGACACCCTTGTCCGGTCAGCGCTCGGCGGCCGGCGTCTGATCGACGAGAATGCCGCACGCGTGGATGTGGCCTCGGCCCCGGATGACTATCGCCGACTGTTCGCCCTGTATCAGGGGCTCGAAACCCTGAACGCCCTTGTCAACCGGGCCAGCACAAAGGGTGTGAGCGCCACCGAGATGGCGCTGATCAGCAAGCGCTTTGACGCCGGGCTCAAGGAAGTGGGCAACTGGGTGGCCAGCGCCCCCCTGTCCGACGTGCGGCTGGTGGCGGGCGTGACGGAGTCGATCAGCAAGACCACCGCCGGTGTCCGACGTGACTCGGCCATCTCGATCACCTCGCCCGTTCACGAGGGGGATGTGGCCTCGCCTGTGGCCGCCTTCGAGGGCGATGTCGTGTTCGACATCCATGTCAAACGGCTGAACGATACCCACACCTTGCGGATCGATCTGTCCGAAATGGGATCCGAGCCCCGCACGCTGGGCTCCGTGACCGCCCATATCAATGGCAAGCTTGAGGCTGCCGGCCTCGAGACCCGGATCGGACGTGAGCGCAAGCCTGCCGAGGCCCGGACCCTGCAGGTCGGGGGCCGGAATGTGACGCTGCCGACGGGCCCGGACCAGTGGTCGCTGGCCATCCGGGGTGTATCGACCGAGGTCGTATCCTTTTCGGCGCCGAGCCCGGCTGACGCCGTCTACGTTGTCCAGGGCACGGGAGCCGCCGGGGCCCACGAACTGCTGAAGTTTCAGGCTGACACGGCTTCGGCCACGACTGCCGCGGCTCCCCGGATCGGCGAGACGCAATGGATCGACGGGCGGGTCGCCCAGACGCCGCTGCCCGACGGGATCAGGACGGTCCGGGCCAGCGCCACGGGTCCGGACGGATCGGTATGGATGGTCGCGGACATGGTGGAGGGCCCCGGCAATACGCCCATCAAGGGCCAGTCGGACGTCGCCCTGATCAAGCTGGACTCCGCCGGACGTCTGGTCAGTCTTCGCGCCCTCGGCGCTGCGGACCAGGCCGCGGGCTATGCCCTGGCGATCGATGGGTCCGGCCGTGTGGCCGTCGCCGGCTCGGTCACGGGGGCTCTGGTCCCGGGCCAGGCCGGTGATGTGGCCGGGGAGAGCGACAGCTTCGTCACCGTGTTCGATGCCTCGGGCCAGGAACTCTGGACCCAGCGCCGCGGGGCGCGGGCCGCGGACGAGGCGACCGGCGTCGGCTTCGGCCCGGACGGTCAGGTCGTCGTCACGGGACGCGCAAAGTCCGCCATGACCGGCGCGGTCGGCATCGGAGGCTGGGACGGCTATGTCCAGACCTTCACCGCCAGCCAGCCCTATCCGACGGCCGCCTGGACGGCGACCGTAGATGGAACCCTGCAGTTCGGCAGCTCGGGTGACGATTCCGTGCAGGCCACGGCCGTCAGCGGCGACAGCCTGTACACGGCGGGGGAGGAGAACGGGAACCTGATCATCAGGCGGTTCCAGTTGACGCCGGGCGGCGCCCCGCAGCTGCTGTCGACGCGCGACCTCGGCCGGATGAGCGGCGAGATCAAGGGTCTTCAGATCGACCAGGGCCAGGTGATCGTCGCCGGCGTATCCCGCAACGGGGCGCTTGACGTCGGTACGGTCAATGAGGCGCACAACGGCGGGCTCGATGCCTTTGTCGCCGTGCTGTCAGGGGATCTGGCGGCCAACGGATCCGAACGGCTGACCTATATCGGCACCGCGGGGGAGGAGGCGGTCTCTGACGTCAAGCTGATGAATGGCAAGCTGTGGATGACCGGAACCTCGGCCCGCGCCCTGACGGCGGCAGAGGACGAGCCCGTTGACGGCTACCTGAACCGCATCGATCCGCTGACCGGTGCGGTGGAATGGAGCGGGACCTGGGCCGGACAGGCCGGCAAGGCCGCGCCGCTGTCACTGGCGGTCGCGCAAGGGGCGACCAGTATTCTGGACCGGCTGGGCCTTCCTTCGGGCGAGATTGCCCAGAGTGAGTCCAAGCGTCTGGTCGATGCCACGTCGCTGCGGGTGGGGGACCGGTTCTCGGTCGTGCCGCCTTCGGGGGGGCGGGCCGTAAGCGTGACCATAGATGCCCGCGATACGCTCCAGACCCTGGCGCGCAAGATCGAGCTTGCCTCCGGCGCCCGTCTCAAGGTCACCGTCGCCTCCGAAAGCGCGACTTCCGAGAAGGCTCCGCAGGGTCTCAATTCGGTGCTGGCCGGTGTGCAGCGCCTGTCCATCACGGCGAGGGACGGCCGCGAAGGCGCTGTTCTTGTATCCGGAGAGCCGGGACGGGACGCCCTGGCCGGGCTTGGTCTTTCAGCGGGCTTCATCGGTCCGAATGGAACCGGTGGAGACGGTCCCCGGACCTTCGGCCTCGACCTGCCCCGGACTCTCAACCTGTCGAGCGCGGAGGCCCGTACGGCGGCGGGCGAGCGCCTGCAGGGGGCCATGAAGGCGATCCGCGATGCCTACCGGTCGCTGGCGCCGACACCGACCAATGCGGCAACATCGGGAGCTGTCCCCACCTATCTGACGGCGCAGATCGCCAACTATCAGGCAGCCCTGGCCCGACTGGGGGGCTGAGATGCGGGATCGGGCCGAAGGCGGTTGACGCCGCGGGGGCGGTCGGGGTTATTGGTCGCCTTCATCAGTTGCTGTCGAGCGCTGCCGCATGGCCTCCCCACCTGACAATCGGATCATCCTGGCGATCGGGGCCGGCCTGGCCGCGATTCTCGCGATCGTGCTGGCCCTCGTCTTCATGCGCGGCGGGGGCGCGGAGACGCCGGAGGGGCCGAAGGGGCAGCTGCAGGTCGATGTCGCCGAGCCGGAGTCGCTGGAGCCGACACGGGAACTGCGCTGCTTCGTCGAGGGCCGGTTCGTGGGTATGCTGACCCTCGACCAATGTGCCCAGCGGAACGGCCTCGCAACCGAGGCCCTGGATGTGGGCATCGACGAGACGGGGGCACTGGTCGCGGCACCGACCGCCTCGCTTGCCCCGCCGCCGACCTTGCCGCCGATCGAAATCGAGGATGTGCCGCCCGTCATTGAAACCCCTGCGCCGACACCGGAGTCGCCCGCGCGGCCGGGCGCGGCCTGTCTGCGCCATACGGGGTCTGACTGGCGCTCGCTGTCCAGTTCGATGGGGCTGGAAGCCTGCGTCCAGGCTCTCTATTCGGGGACTTGCGTGCGCCCGGGCGAAGCCCGCTATGGCCGGTGGGGAGACATCACCCTCAGACTGGTCCCCGGCCGGGTCGAGCAGTCCTCTGACAATACCAATTTCCGCACCCTCACCGAGCAGGATCGGCGGACCTGCACCTTCCCGGAGCTGGGCTGATGAAGAATTTCCTGCCGGTTCTCATGGCTACGGCTGCGGGCGTGGCCTTGTCGGGTTGCGCCGGGGAGCGGTTCGAAGCCCCCTATGATGCCGGCGTCTGCTACTACGTCGTCCCCGCCGAGGCCGAGGGCGAGCCCCCCGCGCTGAACGTCGTGGCCCGTGACCAGGCCCAGATCGAACAGTGCGCTGCGCGGCTCGAGGAGATGCGGCTGCGGTTCCTTCGCATGGGCGGAACCAACCGCGAGATCACCGGCGCCTATCAGGGGCAGTTCATCTTCATCGACCGGCGCGGCGTGCAGTTCAGCAAGACCCTGACCGGTCCGCGCTTCTTTGCCCTGGCCAGAACCGGTGACGGACGGCTGGCCATTCCGGGCGCGATACGGCGGGACGAGGACGGACGACCTGTGGCGGTCGCGGCCAGTCCGGAGACGCCTCCGGCAGAATAGGCATCGCGGCTTGACGCCGTCGCCCGAGAGGACCAGAACATTAGAAGAACAAGCGGCCCGGGAGCGGGCCTGAGAAGCGGAGTTGGAAGATGGCGGGCAGCGTCAACAAGGTCATCCTGATCGGCAATCTGGGCAAGGATCCGGAGATCCGCACCCTCAACAGCGGCGATCGGGTGTGCAACCTGCGCATTGCCACCTCCGAGACCTGGCGGGACAAGGCGACCGGCGAGCGCAAGGAGAAGACCGAGTGGCACCAGGTGGTCATCTTCAACGAGAACATCGTCAAGGTCTGTGAGAACTACCTCAAGAAGGGTTCGACCGTGTACGTCGAGGGCTCGCTGACGACCCGCAAATACTCGGATCAGCAGGGCGTCGAAAAGTACACGACCGAGGTCGTGATCCAGCGCTTCAACGGCAATCTGACCATGCTGGGCGGGCGCGGTGACGGCGGCGGTGCCGGGGGCGGCGGCCGTTCGGACGACGACTATGGCTCGGGCTTCTCGTCGGGCGGACAGGCGCGTTCGTCGGGGCCGAAGGAAAGCTACGATCTGAACGACGACATCCCCTTCTAGGTCACAGGCCCTGAAACCGTCCGTCACCGCTGTTGACGGGCGGTCCGCCCGGAACTGTGCCATGAGCGGCGCGTGACCCAGACCCGGCCCCTGATTCCCCACAACCTGAGCCTGCTGGAGGTGGCGGCCATCCTGGCCGTGATCATCATCTGGGGCGTCAATAATGCGGCAGCCAAGGTGGCGACGGAGTCCCTGCCGCCCCTGATGACCGGGTCGATGCGGTTTGGCCTGACCGCCCTGTGTCTGGTGGCCTTCATCCGGCCGCCGTTTCCCAACTGGAAGAGCCTGCTGCTGATCGTCGGGGTGGGCGGACCCCTGCACTACGGTCTGATCTATGTCGCCTTCTGGCTGGCGGATGATGTGAGCCCGGTGTCGGTCGCGGCGCAGCTGTGGATTCCGTTCACCGCCCTGTTCGCCTTCCTGCTGCTGGGAGAGCGGCTGAAGGCGCCGGCCCTGGCGGGGCTGGCGGTGGCCTTCATTGGCGTCGTCTGGATGTCTGCGGACCCGAATGTGCTGCATGACTGGGACGCCATCCTTGTGGGGATTGCCGCCGCCGCCGCCTGGGCCCTGACGACCGTGATTGCGCGCCGCACGACCTCCATTCCGCCGCTCAAGATGCAGGGCCTGCTGGCCACGGTGACCCTGCCGGTGCTGGCCCTGGCCTCGCTGGCCTTTGAGCGCGACCAGCTCGCGGCCGCCCTGAGCGCGCCGCCGATCGCCTGGGCCTCGGTGGTGTGGGGCGGGCTGGCTTCGTCCGTGGTCGCCACGACCCTGGTCTTCTGGCTGGTGCAGCGGCGGGAGGCCGGGCGGGTGACGCCCTATCTGCTGGCCACGCCGGTGGTGTCGATCCTGATCGGCTGGGGGCTGATGGGGGATGTGCTGACCCCCCAGATCCTGATCGGCGCGGCCCTGACCATGGGCGGAGTGGCGATCGTGGCGCTGGCCGAGCGAGGGCTGCGTGCCGGGGCGGCCAAGGCCTGAGCCGTCAGGCCGGCACCACCCGCGGATTGCCCGCCTCGACCGCGAAGGTGGCCCGGGTCGACAGGGTACCCGCCCGGTCCGACACCTTGTCCAGCACCTTGAACTCGGTCTGCCAGCGCTCGGCCGTGACGTCGCAGACGACATAGCCACGCTGGGCATTGTTGAACTTCAGGAAGGGGTTGTCCTGCAGATAGCGGCGGCCGTCGGCCCGCTGGTCGGTGCCGTCGCCGGACGAGCTGATCGAGGTGGTGACGAACTCGGTCGCCACCGGGGTGCCCGACGGGTCGCGCCCGTCGATATGCAGTTCGCCGGCATAGTTCTGGTGCTCGTCGCCCGTCAGGACCACGAGGTTGTCGATCCGGCGGTCGCGCACCCGCTCCAGCAGGCGACGGCGCGGGATGGCATAGCCCGCCCAGGTGTCGAGGTTGTAGCCGGGCTCCGGGCCCTCGCGGCGTTCGAGGTCCATCACCATGATCTGCTGGGCCAGCACCTTCCAGCGGGCCTGTGAGCGGTCGAGGTTGCGGTACAGCCATTGCTCCTGGGCCTCGCCGAGGACCTGGGCGTTGCGGTCGTCCACTGCGGCGCAGGTAGTGGCCCAGCGGTCGCCACAGGGCTGGTCCGAGCGATACTGGCGGGTGTCCAGCAGGTTGAGGTCAAGGAGATTGCCCCACCCGGCCTGACGATAGAGCTGAAGCGAGGAGCCCCTGGGGAAGGCCGAGCGGCGGACCGGCATATTCTCGTACCAGGCCTGCATGGCGGCCTGCTGGCGCAACATGAAGACCTCGGGCGGGGTGCCGTCCTGGTCGAGGGCCGAGACCCAGTTGTTGTCGATCTCGTGGTCGTCCCAGGTGCAGAACCAGGCCGTCGAGGCATGGCTGGCCTGAAGGTCGGCGTCCATCTTGTACTGGGCGTAGCGGCGCCGGTAGTCGTCGAGGCTGTAGGTCTCGCCCCCCAGATGCTGGCGGGGGTTCTCGAAGGTGCCGCCCGAGCCGTTGTAGAGGCGGCTGCCACGGCCCTCATAAATGTAGTCGCCGTAGCAGTAGATGAAGTCGAGCCGTTCCTCGGCCGCACGGCGGTGGGCGGTGTAGAAGCCCTGCTCATACGCCTGGCAGCCCAGCACGCCGAAGCGGGCGCGGTCGACGGCGGCCCCTGCGGCGGGGGCGGTCACGGCGCGGCCGGTGGCGCTGCGCTCACGCCCCGCGACGAAGCGGTAGAAATAGGGACGGCCGGGCTCCAGACCCTCGACCTCGACATGGACCGCATGGCCCAGCTCAGGGCGGGCCATGGCCTCCCCCGAACGGACGGGGCTGGAAAAGCCGGTGTCGGTGGAGACCTCCCACTTCACCGGGACGGCGGCCGAGGGCATGCCGTGGCCGATCTCGAGCGGCCGGGGCGCCAGTCGCGTCCAGATGACGAAGCCGTCGGGCAGCGGGTCGCCCGAGGCCACACCCAGCTGGAACGGATAGTCAATGAACACCGGATCGGCGATCGCCGACCGCGCTCCCGACAGCGCCACACCGCCCATGCCGAGGGACAGCATCATCTGACGACGGGAGAGCGAGGGCAGGCGCATGGGAAGGCTCCGGAGGGGTGGGGTGGTCAGGCTAGAGCCCGATTGTGACGCCTGATGCGGGGCGAGGGGAGGGGGAGGGCAGGAATTCAGATGATGGGGGTGGGGAAATACCGTCTGAACCGTCTGAATGGTCTGGATTGCGGGTTCCTCCCCCATCGGGGGAGGGGGACCATCCGAAGGATGGTGGAGGGGGCCAACGTCAAGGAACACTTGCGCGATGCCGGCTCGCGGCGGCTCTGCCCCCACCACCCCAGCGCTGCGCGCTGCGGTCCCCCTCCCCCGGTGGGGGAGGAATAAACACCGTCTGAACCGTCTGAATGGTCTGAAAGGGCTGCGCCTCCGTCGGCGGCTCTGTAGCAACCGGACAGTATGGACGATGCGGCGGCCAGGGCGGGAAGAACGGTACGGGAAATACAGGGAGTGTTGAAAGGGCGGGGGTTTTCGGGCGCGGGTTTGATGGTTGAACGCCCGAGCCGAGCATTCCCGGCCCTTCTCCCCTTGCGGCAGAAGGTGCCCCCTGAAAAGGGGGCGGATGAGGGGTCACGCTGCGCTTTAAGTATCGAGCCTCAAGACGCCTGCGCCTTCGCAACCGCTGAGAGACCCCTCATCCGAGCCGCTCACGCGGCCCACCTTCTCCCACAAGGGGAGAAGGGCATGAAGGCGCTCTACCGTCCTGCCTGCCACGCCCGCAGCTCGGCGAGTTCGGTGGTGCGGGTGTCGAGCGTGGTCTGGGCGAGGCGACGGAGGTCCGGGTCCTGTGACTGGTCGACCACCCGGCGGGCCGCTGCGATGGCCGCTTCGTGGTCCGCGATCAGGGCCGAGGCGAGGGCCGGGTCGGCGGAGGGCGCGACGGGGGCCGGGACCGGGGTCTGACCCTGCTGTTCCTCGGTGGTCTTCAGGGCCGCTGCGTGCCGCTCGGCCGAGGCGTCGCGCAGGGCCTGCTGGACCGGATCGCCGCCACCGTCGCAGCCAGCCAGGGCCAGGGCGAGGGCGGGGAGGGCGATCAGGGCCGGGCGCATGGGACTATCCTTCGATCCAGTTCGGCATCCAGCCTTCGTGCATTTCGCGCAGGTGGTCGAGGGGAATGCGGAACAGCTCGCCGGACATGAAGTCGCGGCCCTTGGCCCGGCCGACGACCGAGGCGTGAAGGCCGGCGGCCTGGGCCTCGGCGATCAGGGTGGCGGGGTCGGCGACGGCGACCAGATAGCGGGCCTGATCCTCGGCAAACAGCAGGATGTGGGCGTGCTCGGGCGAGGTGGCGTCCAGTTCGATGCCGCAGTCGGAGGCGAGGGCCATATCGGCGGCCGCGCCAATCAGGCCGCCGTCGGAAAGGTCGTGGACGCAGGTCAGGGCTCCCGCCTCGATCCGCTCGCGCACGAAGTCGCCGGTCTTTTTCTCCAGCGCCAGATCGACGGGCGGAGGAGCGCCGTCCTCGCGGCCCAGCACTTCGCGCAGATAGAGGGAGGCGCCCAGCTCTCCGCGCGTCTCGCCGATCAGGACCAGGGTCTCGCCCTCCGCCATGCCGCCGAAGCCGGTCACGACATCATAGTTGGGCAGGAGGCCGACGGCGCCGACGGTCGGGGTCGGTGGAATGGCGGCGCCATTGGTCTCGTTATAGAGGCTGACATTGCCGCTCACGACCGGGAAGTTCAGCGCACGGCAGGCCTCGGCCATGCCGTCGATGGCGCGCACGATCTGACCCATGATCTCGGGCCGCTGAGGATTGCCGAAGTTGAGGTTGTCGGTGATGGCGATGGGGCGGCTGCCCACGGCGGTCAGGTTGCGCCAGGCCTCGGCCACGCACTGTTTACCGCCTTCATAGGGGTCGTTCTGGACGTAGCGGGGGGTGCAGTCGCTGGTGACGGCCAGCCCCTTGTCGGTGCCGTGGACGCGGATCACGCCGGCGTCGGCACCGGTGGCCGAGTCGTGCAGGGTGTCGGCCATGACGTGGCGGTCGTACTGCTCCCACAGCCAGCGCTTGGAGGCCATGTCGGGGCAGCAGACCACGTTCAGCACGGCGTCGGGCCAGCTGTCGGGGGCAGGGACGTCCTTGGGGTCGATCCGGGGGTGCAACTCGGGCTGGACCCAAGGCCGGTCATAGAGGGGCGCGTCGTCGAACAGGGGCGCCAGCGGCACGTCGCAGACGATCTGGCCCTTGTGGTTCAGGACCAGACGGCCGGTGTCGGTGGTGCGACCGATGACGGCGGCATCCAGCCCCCATTTCCTGAAGATGCGATAGCCGTCTTCCTCGCGGCCCGGCTTGAGCACGGCCAGCATGCGCTCCTGGCTTTCGGAGAGCATCATCTCATAGGCGGTCATGCCGGTTTCACGCTGGGGCACGGCGTCCATGTCCAGCTCGATGCCGACGCCGCCCTTGCCGGCCATTTCAACCGACGAGGAGGTCAGGCCGGCCGCGCCCATGTCCTGGATGGCGGCGACCGCCCCCGAGGCCATCAGTTCGAGGGTGGCCTCGATCAGCAGCTTTTCGGCAAAGGGATCGCCGACCTGGACGGTGGGGCGCTTCGATTCTGACTCATCATCGAACTCGGCCGAGGACATGGTGGCGCCGTGGATGCCGTCGCGGCCGGTTTTCGAACCGAAATAGACGACCGACAGCCCGGGCCCGGGGGCGGCGGAGTAGAAGATGCTGTCGGCCTTCGCCAGACCCACGCACATGGCATTGACCAGGATGTTGCCGTTGTAGCCCCGGTGGAAATTGGTCTCGCCTGCGACGGTCGGTACGCCGACGCAGTTGCCGTAGCCGCCGATGCCGGCCACCACACCCGACACCAGACGGCGGGACTTCTCATGGTTCACATCGCCAAAGCGCAGGGCGTTCAGCAGGGCCACCGGGCGGGCGCCCATGGTGAAGACGTCGCGCATGATGCCGCCCACGCCCGTCGCCGCACCCTGGTAGGGTTCGATGAAGGAGGGGTGGTTGTGGCTCTCCATCTTGAAGATGCAGGCGTCGCCGTCATCGATGTCGATGACGCCGGCGTTCTCGCCCGGGCCGCAAATGACCCGAGGACCCTTGGTCGGGAACTTGCCGAGGTGGATTTTCGACGACTTGTAGGAGCAGTGCTCGGACCACATGACCGAGAAGACGCCCAGTTCGACGTCATTGGGCTCGCGCCCCAGACGGTCGAGGACGACCTGATATTCAGCGGGGGACAGGCCGTATTCGGCGGCCAGTTCGGCCATGGACTTGGGAGCGCTCATGGCTGGCGCTTCTAGCGAGGTTCGCCGCCGGAGTCAGCCTTGCGGATCGGCCGGCGGCGCATTTCTGGCGGGCCGGAGGCGAAAGCTGAGGATGATGGCGGCGACGAGGACGGCGGTGGCGGCGGTCAGGGCGACATAGGCCAGCAGGGTGTTGCGCGGCTCCTCGGCCACGAACACGGCCAGCAACCCCCAGGCGATGGGCAGGGCATAGGCAATCTGGCGCAGCCGGGCGGTCACGATCAGGGCCGTCAGGGCCACCAGACCCACGGCCAGAACAGCCCAGGAGGTCGGGGGCAGGACGTCGGGCAGGGCCTCGTTCCCGGTCAGGACGGTGATCAGGTTGACCGGAGCGGCAATCGTCAGCCAGCCGGCCAGCAGCATGAGCGGCCAGGCGGTCAGCCACAGCTCGGGATCCTTGCGCCCGAGCCCGCGGATCTGGCGGGCCCTGAGCAGCAGGGGAACCAGGATCACCAGCAGGGAGCCAAAGATCAGGACGATGGTGGTGGTCTCGGCATCCAGCGCCGCGGCCACGACCCACCAGCCGATGCCCAGCAGGGCCGCCACGGCGGGCCAGCCCAGGGCCTCGGTCAGGGGACGGCCCCGGCCCTGCGGCAGGAGCTGGAAGACGGCATGGGCCAGCAGACCGAGATAGATGATGCCCCAGATGGCGAAGGCATAACTGGCGACCCGGAGCGTCTCGTCGCTGTCGGCAGCGAACTCGGCCGGACTCTGGCCCCAGCCGATGGCGGTCTGGGAATAGCCGATGGCGATGGCGAAGATCACCGCCGACAGCAGGATCAGGCGGCGGAGGAGGTCGGTCGAGAGGGTGTCGCGCGTTTGCATATCCGCATTACGCCCGGAAACGGCAAAGGTTCAACAGGGCGGCACTATGCCGCGTCGAGCACACTGCGGAACAGGGTGGCGCCGTCGGCGGAGCCGAGCTCGGCCTCGAAGGCGCGGTCGGGGTGGGGCATCATGCCCAGCACATTGCCGCGGGCGTTCTGGATGCCGGCGATGGCATTGACCGATCCATTGGGGTTGTCGACATAGCGGAACACCACCTGGCCCTCGCCCTCGATGCGCGCGAGGGTTTCAGCGTCGGCGAAGAAGTTTCCGTCGCCATTGCCCTGGGTCATGATGACCTCGGTCTGGTCCTGATAGCCGGCGGTAAAACGGGTGTTGCGGTTGGCGATCTCGAGCGAGATCGGCTTGCAGACGTATTTCAGGCCGGCGTTCTTCAGCAGGGCGCCAGGCAGCAGGCCGGCCTCGCACAGGATCTGGAAGCCGTTGCAGATGCCGACCACGACCACGCCGTCGTCCGCGGCCTTCCGGACAGCCTGCATGATGGGCGACTGGGCCGCCATGGCGCCGCATCGCAGATAGTCGCCGTAGGAAAAGCCGCCGGGCAGCACGATCAGGTCGAGCCCCTCGGGCAGGGTGGTGTCCTGATGCCAGACCATATCGACCCGCGCGCCGGTCGATCGCTCGACGGCGACCTTGCAGTCACGATCACAGTTGGACCCGGGGAAGACGATGACAGCGGCGCTCATGGGGCGGGGCACTAGCAGGGTTCGGCGGGTTTGTCAGTGGGTGGGCCCCACCGGACTCTCTGGATTCGTCCAGCGGGAGATGGCATAGATGAGGTAACCGTGTTTCGCGAGGTCATTCGATGAGCAAGCCCGACAGTCGGGGATCCCGAAAGGCCATCCTGGTCATCCTGTTGCTGGTCGGAGCCGCCAACCTCGCCTATGCGGGCTGGCTGTTCTTCACCGAGGGCCGGGTGGAGCTGCCCCTGTTTATCGCCGCTGTCGTCACCATCGGACTTGGCACGGTGATCGGTGCGACGGGGAGCCGCACAGGGCCGCGCTGACCGCCGCTGATGACCCCGAGCGAAACCCGGAATCCGACTGGATCTGCCATGCGTCTCCTTGCCCTGATCACTGCGATGGCCCTGGCTTTTGCGGGGACTGCCCTGGCCCAGGCCCAGATGACGGTGCGTGAGTTCAACCAGATTGCCGCGAATGCCCCGAGGGATCCATCGGCCTTGTTGAGGCCATCGGTCCGGCGCGCCGCCAATGCCCTGCAGGGCGCGTTCGAGGCAGCCCGGGCCGAGGAGGGCGCGGCCAGGCGCGCCGGGCGCACGCCGCCCTTCTGCCTGCCCGAGCGGATCCGCCTGTCGCCGGACGAGATCGTCGCGCGTATGCGGGCGGTCCCGGCGGCCCGCCAGAACCAGACGCTCAATCAGGCCGTGCACAGCTGGATGGCCGAACGGTACCCCTGCCGCTGACCGTCGCCCCGATCGATATGACGCCATGATCCGCACAGTGGTCACCGCAGGTCTGGTCCTGGCGCTCGGAGCATTCCTGCTGGCATGGCTGGAAATGCAGAGGGCCATGCGCCTGCTTGCGCCGGACGCCCATGTCGCGGTGGTGGCGGCGCTGTTCGCCATCGGAGGGATCTGGCTGGGCTGGAAGGTGGCGACACGACGGCACGGGCCTGATTTCGCCCGCAATGAGGCCGGCATCCGTTCGCTGGGCCTTACGGGGCAGGAGATGCGGGTGCTGGCGGAGCTGGCCTCCGGCCGTGCGAACAAGGAGATCGCGCGCGCGCTGGGTCTGTCGCCCAATACGGTGAAGACGCATCTGGCCCATCTGTTCGCCAAGCTGGGCGCCGGCACCCGCACCGAGGCGGTGGGGCGGGCGCGGGCCCTGGGCCTGATTCCCTGAGCGGGAAACTCCGTCGAATTCACCCATATGGGCGATAGATGAGCGCGCGATGCGGGCGCAGGGTGCAGGCGTTACTTCAGCGGGGAGGCCGTCATGGCGCGCATCATCTTCACCCATGGGCTGGTTGCCGGCCTGATCATCATAACCGGTATCATCGGCACGATCGTGCTGGCGGGCGATCAGCCGCACGGCAATGTCTGGCTGGGCTATCTGATCATGCTGCTGGGCATGTCGGCGGTCTTCATCGGGGTGAAACACTATCGCGACCGCGAGCGGGGCGGTGTCATCCGCTTCCTTCCGGCGCTGGGCGTGGGACTGGCGATCGCGCTGATGGCGTCGGTGGCCTATGTGCTGGTCTGGGAAATCTATCTGGCCGCGACCGACTACACCTTCATGGAGCAGTACATCACCGCGACGCTGGAAGCGCGCCGGGCCGAGGGCCTTTCGGGCGAGGCCTATCGCCAGCTGGAGGCCAGCTATCGCGAGATGACGGTTGCCTATCAGTCGCCCCTGTACCGCCTGCCCCTGACCTTTGTGGAGATCTTCCCGGTGGGTCTGCTGGTCTCGGTGGTGAGCGCCATCCTGCTGCGCAACAGCCGCTTCATGCCGGCAAGGGCCCGGGCGTGAGCGACCGGCAGGAAGTCTTTGACGCCCTGCGCGCGCTCATTCTGCGTCACGGCGACGGGCTGGACGTGACGCGGGACCTGCCGGGTGATCTGGTGGTCCGGACGCGCGTCCTGGATGCGAAGGGCCAGCCCGGCTGGTTCGGCACGGTGACGATACGCAAGAGCTACGTCGCCTTTCACCTGCCGCCCCTCTACGACCACCCGGTGCTGGCGGAGGCCCTGTCGGATGGTTTGGCGCGTCGGCGGCAGGGCAAGACCTGCTTCAACTTCAAGGCCCTGGAGCCCGCGCTGCTCGACGAACTGGAGGCCCTGACCGCGAAGGTCAGGACAGCGATCGGCCCGGCCTGAGCCTCAGCCCGCGTTCTCGTAGGTGGCGGTGATCGAGGCCCTGGCGAGGGTATGGAAATGCAGGTTGAAGCCGAACACGGCGCCTGAGTTGTCGGGCGTGACGTCCAGCCGGTCGGTGTCGACGGCGAAGACGGTGAAGATGTAGCGGTGCGGGCCGTGGCCGGGGGGCGGGGCGGCACCGCCAAAGCCCGGCTCACCGAAGTCGGTGCGGCCCTCGACCGCGCCGGAGGGCAGGGGACCACCGGCCGGGACTTCAGTGACGTCGGCGGGGATGTTGGCGACCGTCCAGTGCCAGAAGCCCGAGCCGGTCGGGGCGTCCGGGTCATAGCAGGTGATGGCGTAGGATTTCGTGCCCTCGGGCGCGCCGGACCATTTCAGATGCGGCGAGGTGTTGCCCTTCGCCTGGACCTGGGCGTCGGGCAGGACGCCGCCGTCGGTGATGTCTGTGGAGGTGAGGGTGAAGGTCATGGATATCCGGCTCACAAACCGAAGGCTGACAAATTGAAGCGTTGAGCAAGGGCGAACAGTACTGCAATTCCACCGACTATCGGAATAACGAAGTCAAATACTCCAAGTAAACCAGCTAGAGCGTTGGTCAAACTTCCGTCCCGCAGTCGTCTAATCGCCATGCGCATTTCAATCTCACGCATGTCTGCCGAGCCCGAGGAAAACTCCCGATCCTCAAAATGACGCTCAAGTCGACCGAATCTCCACAGAAAAAACAACGCAGCTGACTTGTACGCAAACTGGAGTAGAAAAAACAGACATCCAAAGAATAGACACCCGAATAGAGATGATTGGTCGAGCTTCAATCCCATCAGAGCGAAGTTGCTAGTGTCCGCCTTCGTGAAAACAATGACCGTAGATGTGGCAATAAGGAGCAGCAAATTTCTGCGCGTTGTGGATATATCTGCCGTGTTGTCGACCATCGCTTCTAGCAGCGATTTAGACTTCACCTCGGACATCACTCCACCTCGATGCGGTAACTTTCGATCACGGTGTTGGCGAGCAGGGTGTCGCACATCTTTTTGACCTCGGCCTCCACGTCTTCACCGGCGTAGTCGAACTGGATCAGCTTGCCGACGCGGGCCTCGCTGACGCCGGTCCAGCCGAGGCCGTTCAAGGCGCCTTCGACGGCCTTGCCCTGCACGTCCAGCACGCCGGGCTTGAGGAAGATGTGAACCTTGACCTTGGCCATATCAGTGCAGTCCCCCCTGAATCACGGTCGGCATATCCTTCATGATGCCGAGGCGGCGGGCCACCTCGGTGTAGCTTTCAATGACATTGCCCAGGTCGCGGCGGAACCGGTCCTTGTCCAGCTTTTCGCCGGTCGAGGTGTCCCACAGGCGGCAGCTGTCGGGGCTGATCTCGTCGGCCAGGATGATGCGGCTGAAGTCGTTTTCCCAGATGCGGCCGAACTCGATCTTGAAATCGACCAGGGTGATGCCGACGGCGCCGAACATGCCCGACAGATAGTCGTTCACCCGGACGGTCATGGCCAGGATGTCGTCCAGCTCCTGGGTGGTGGCCCAGTTGAAGGCCGTGATGTGCTCTTCGGTGACCATGGGGTCGTTGAGCTCATCCTTCTTGTAGTAGAATTCGATGATCGAGCGGGGCAGGGGCGTACCCTCCTCGATGCCGAGGCGCTGGCTCATCGAGCCGGCCACGATGTTGCGGCAGACGACCTCGAGCGGGACGATCTCGACCTCGCGGATCAGCTGCTCGCGCAGGTTCAGACGCTTGATGAAGTGATTGGTCACGCCGATGCCGTTCAGGCGCGACATGATGAATTCGCTGATGCGGTTGTTGATGACGCCCTTGCCTTCAAGCGTGGCCTTCTTCTGGGCGTTAAAGGCGGTGGCATCGTCCTTGAAATACTGGATCAGGGTGCCGGGTTCGGGGCCTTCATAGAGAATCTTGGCCTTGCCCTCGTAGAGCTTCTTGCGCTTGGCGTTCATGTGCATTCCGAAAGCCGGATAACCGGCGGGACGAAGGGACTCGCGGGCTGGAATTGCCGTTCTGGCCGGGGTTATCCGGGGAAGAACGCAGGGGGCAAGGCCAAGCCGTTGAGGGGGAAAGAGGCGTGGCCCTCCTTAGCCGAAGCTGCGCCGGGTGACAAACGGACCGCAACGGATGGCGCAAGGCGATGCGACAATGACTTTGGTTGCGTTCGGTCACCGGCGGGGTATAGACCGCCCTGCGTGCCATCACGGGGTGCGCGACAGGAGCATTTGACGTCCATGACCACCTTCGACGATCGGGAAAAAGGGTTCGAGTCCAAATTCGCTCTCGATCAGCAGCAGGAGTTCAAGGCCGTCGCGCGGCGCAACAAGCTGCTGGGCCTGTGGGCGGCCGAAAAGATGGGCCTGTCTGCGGAGAGCGCCGAGCAGTATGCCGCCGCCGTGGTGCGTGCCGACTTCGAGCAACCCGGCGAGGAAGACGTGTTCCGCAAGATCGCCGGCGACTTCAAGGGTGCCGGCCTGACCGCTTCGGAAGGCGAGATTCGCAGCAAGATGGACGAGCTGGCCTCGGTCGCCCGCGATCAGATTCGCAACGAGGGCTGATCGCCCGCCGTCCTGCAGTTCGCTGACATACAGGAATGGCCGCGCCCGTGAGGACGCGGCCATTTCCGTTCGGGTGACTTCATGGATCACCCGGTCCGCTTCCGCGCGGTGAAGGATGAGGCCGCGCGGAAGCGAAGGTCGCCTGATCAGTTGGGCATGACGACGGTATCGATGGCGTGAATCACGCCATTCGAGGCGGCGACGTCGGTGGTGACGACGCGCGAGGTGTTGCCGGCGGCGTCCGTCAGGGTGACCGTGCCGTCGACGACGCGGGCGGTCAGGGTGCCGCCCTGGACCGTGGTCAGGGTGGCCGAGCCGCCGCCCTGTTCGATCTGTTGGGTCAGGGCCGCAGCATCCACCCGCCCCGGGACCACGTGATAGGTCAGGACGCCGGTCAGGGCATCACGCTGCGCGGGTTGCAGAAGGCCGTTCAGGGTATCGGCCGGGATCTTCTCGAAGGCGGCGTTGGTCGGGGCGAAGACGGTGAAGGGGCCGTCCCCGTTCAGGGTGTCGACCAGTTCGGCCGCCTGGACGGCGCTGACCAGGGTCGAGAAGTCGGGATTGCCCTGGGCGACGGCGACGACGGTGCCGTCAGCGGCCGGGGCCATGGTGTCGGTGGCCGCCGGTTCCATGGCGTCGGTGGCGGGGGCTTCCGGCTCGCTGTTGCAGGCGGCCAGGCCGAGGATGGCAACGGCCGATACGGCCGTCATGACGCGGGTGCGGGTGAACTTCATTATCGCTTCTCCTGAGGCGAACCGCGGACTGCGGTACCGGGAGAAATACTGCTCAGCCGCCGAAAGGATGCGCCCCGATCACGTTTTCCGGCGCGACATGTGACCGCACCAAAGGGTGTCGTGATCAGGCGTGCATCCGGCCGGAGCCTTTTCAGGCGCCAAACACCCGGGCGAAAATCGTGTCCACGTGTTTGGTGTGATAGCCGATGTCGAACAGCGCCTCGAGGTCGGCGTCCGGCAGGATGACGCGCTCGTCGGCCTTGAGGAAATCGAGGAACCGGCCTTCGCCGCGCCAGACCCTCATGGCGTTTTCCTGAACCGCGGCATAGGCGTCCTCGCGGCTGACACCGGCCTGGGTCAGGGCCAGCATGACCCGCTGCGAGTGGACCAGCCCGCCCAGCCGGTCGAGGTTCCTTTCCATATTGGCCGGATAGACATTCAGCCGCTCGACCACGCCGGCCAGCCGGTGCAGGGCGAAGTCGAGGTGGATGGTGGCGTCGGGGCCGATGCCGCGCTCGACCGAGGAATGGCTGATGTCACGCTCGTGCCAGAGGGCCACGTTTTCCATGGCCGGGGTCACCGCGGAGCGGACCAGTCGGGCCAGACCGGTCAGGTTTTCGGTCAGGATCGGGTTGCGCTTGTGCGGCATGGCCGACGAGCCCTTCTGGCCCTTGTCGAAGAACTCCTCGGCCTCGAGCACCTCGGTGCGCTGGAGGTGGCGGATCTCGACGGCGAGACGCTCGACCGAGGAGGCGACGACGCCCAGGGCGGCGAAGAAGGCGGCGTGGCGGTCGCGCGGGATGACCTGGGTCGAGACTGGCTCGACGGACAGGCCCATCTGTTCGGCGACGTAGGCTTCGACGGCCGGATCGACATTGGCGAAGGTGCCGACCGCGCCCGAGATGGCGCAGGTGGCGATCTCCTCACGGGCCGTGACCAGACGGCGGCGGGCGCGCTGGAACTCGGCGTGATAGCCGGCCAGCTTGAGGCCGAAGGTCACAGGCTCGGCGTGGATGCCGTGGCTGCGGCCGACGCAGGGGGTGAGCTTGTGCTCCTTCGCCCGGGTCTCCAGTGCTGCCAGCACCCGGTCGACCCCCTCGATCAGCAAGTCGGCGGACCGCGCCAACTGGACCGAGAAACAGGTATCGAGCACGTCGGAGGAGGTCATGCCCTGGTGCAGGAAGCGGGCCTCGTCGCCGACGATCTCGGCCACATGGGTCAGGAAGGCGATGACGTCGTGCTTGGTCGTGCGTTCGATCTCGTCGATGCGGTCGGCGTCGAAGGTCGCGTCCTTGCCCTTCGACCAGATGGCCTCGGCGGCGCTGGCCGGGATGATGCCCAGCTCGGCCATCTTCGTCGCGGCATGGGCCTCGATCTCGAACCAGATCCGGTATTTGGTCTCTTGCGACCAGATGTCGGCGGCGGCGGGGCGGGAGTAGCGTGTGATCATGGGCTGGCGTTTCGGTCGCCGGGGCCGGGGAGTCAAGGCGGGCCGGGCTTGCAGGGAATCTGCGGGCGGTTCATTCAGGCCCGGACAAGGAGACCTGCGATGAAGCTGATCCTCGGCAACAAGGCCTATTCGACATGGTCGCTCCGTCCGTGGCTGATCCTCAAGCGGTGCGGTGCCACCTTCGAGGAAGTCATGATCGGCCTGAACGAGCCCGATACGGCGGCGCAGATCGCCCGCCATGCCCCGGCGGGCAAGGTCCCCGCGCTGGAGGTGGACGGCGTCACAGTCTGGGACAGTCTGGCCATCGCCCTGTGGGCCGGGGAGCGCTACCCGGATGCGGGGCTGTGGCCCGCCGACCCCCACGCCCGCTGGGTGGCGCGCTCGGCGGTGTGCGAGATGCATTCGGCGTTTGGAGTGCTGCGCAACGATCTGGGCATGGGCCCGGCCCATCCCATGGTGGGCGAGCCCGGCGAGGCGCACGTGCCGTCCGCGGCCCTGTCCGCCGAAATCCGGCGCATGGTCGGACTGTGGAAGGACGCAAAGGCCCGGTTCGGACAGCGTGGGCCCTATCTGTTCGGGGACTGGTCGGTGGCCGATGCCTTCTTCACGCCGGTCGCGGCGCGGTTCCGCCACTTCCGTATCGATCTGGCGGCCCATGGCGACGACGGCACGGCGGCGGATTATTGCCGCGTCCTGCTGGAGCAGGCCGACTTTCTGGAGTGGAGCGCGGCGGGCCTGAAAGAAATGGGGCTGGCAGAGATCGGTTAACCCTCACCGAACACCGCATTTTAGGGGAACGATGTCAGGGTGAGCCGCGTTCGATGAAACACGCGCCCCCCTTGCCCTGAGCCCCCTATGTCCTCGCCTGTCGCCCCCGGTCCCGTCAATGCCGCCCAGCCCGGCTGGGTCAGCGTCGTGGTGAGCATTGTGGTGGCCTGCAGCCTTTGCGCCCTGCTACTCAGCAGCCTGTTCTGAGACGGCCGCCGGGGTCGCTTCGACCGGCGGCGGAGGCACATAGTCGAGATAGATGGAAATGGCCGTCTCGCCCGTCGCGACGGCCTTGAGCGTATTGAGGGGCCGACCCTGCAGGCGCTGGTAGATCCAGTAGGCGGCCATGACCTTTTCCACATAGTCGCGTGCCTGGGGCACATCGATGGTCTCGATCAGCAAAAGGGGGTCGGCGTCGGGTCCCAGTTTGCGCAGCGCGCCGAGCATCGGACCCGGCCCGGCATTGTAGGAGGCGACCGTGCGCAGGATGTCGCCGTTGAAGGCCGACAGGCCCAGCATTTTCAGCACATAGCCCTGACCAAGCCGCATATTGACCGCAGGCTGATAGAGGCGCTCGGGGTCGGAAACGAACCCGCTGTCACCGCTGAGCTCCGCCGCTGTGGTCGGCATCACCTGCATCAGACCATAGGCGCCGGCACTGGAGCGAACCCGAGGGTTGAAGTCGGTTTCCTTGCGGGCAATGGCATAGACGAGCGAGCGTTCGATCACGAACCCGCCCTCCGGCTCGAGGACCGGCATGGGGTAGCGGACGGCGTCGATGATCTCGGCGTCGCGGGCGCGCGGCGTCAGCTGGCGGGCGAAGGCGCGGCCGAGCGCCGACCAGAGCTTGCGGTCTTCCTCGGTTGAGGCCGCGCGGAGGCCCCGGCGGAACTGTTCGCGGGCATCGCCGGTGCGATCCAGCTCGATCAGGGCCACGACCCGGCGTGCTTCCGGGTTGCGGTCGATGAAGGCCACGAGGCTTTCGTCATCGATGCGGATGTCCGGCGTGAAGGCGATGGTACGGAGGTCCTGGTCCCCTGCCGCGTCATAGGGCTGTGGTCCCCAGTTGGTCAGGGTCGGTTCGATATCGAGCTGATAGAGGGCGATCTGGCCGTAGAAGGTGGCGGGCCAGGAAGCGGACAGGCGAAGCAGGGTATCGATCTGGTCCTGCTGGCCCGAGCGCGCCGCGGCGCGGGCGGCCCAGAAGGCGGCCCCGGCCCGGACCCAGGCGTCCTCGGTCGGGTCCCAGGCCACGCGCTCGAAGGCGGTGAAGGCGGAGGCATAGTCCCCCAGTCGCCAGGCGGAGAGCCCCACCACCCACCAGTCGCCGATGCTGATACCGGTGGCGTGGGCCCGCTCGAGATCATTGTCGTTGAAGGCGATGCGGGCCGCCTTGGCACCCTCGGCCTCGGTCAGGCTTTCCCAGGTGCGGCCGTCGACCCGTCGCGGCCGGCGCGGCTCGGGCGCGCCGTCGGGGCGCCGCCGCAGGGCGAGGGCGTAAACCCGGGGCGCTTCGGGCAGGTCGGCGTAGTCCTCCAGCCAGGCGCTGAGTTCCTCGAAACTTGAGACATGGTCCGGATGGAATAGCCGCTCGAACTCGATCTGTCCCAGCAGGATCCGGTCATCGGCCTGGCGGGCGGAGGCTCGGGCGGCTTCCAGATCCCCGCGGCGCAGGGCGTCATAGGCATTGGTATAGGTGAGGCGATCCGAACTGCTGAGCACCCGTACCTGGGCCGTGGCCACCGGGGTCAGGCCCGTCAAGATCAGCCCCGCCAGAAGGGTCGCGAAAAGTCCACGCGCCACAAGGTCTGATAGCCGTCGGATCATTCTGCCCCTCTGGTACCCTGCCCCGTCTGTCCCGTATCCGGTCAGGCCCCTGCCGGATCAGGCGCCGGGCGCAAGGTCGATGCCAGCGCGCGCGGGACGCCCTCGAAAGCCTTCCTGCTGACGCCTCAATGGGGCGATTTTGAGTCGTTCCCGTCCAGTCGGGCCGCCAGATCCAGCAGGTCGGCCCAGACCAGGGCCTTGGCCTGGGGCTGGCGCAGAAGGAAGGCGGGGTGAAGCGTCGGCATGACGGGGGCCGAGACGCCGCCCTCCGGCAGGTGCCATTCGCCCCAGTTGCCACGGACGCGCGTGATGCCCTCGCTGGTGCGCAGGACGGCCCGGGCGGCGGCGGCGCCCACGGTCAGCACCCGCTTCGGCCTGACCAGTTCGAATGCGCGCTCCAGGAAAGGGGCGCAGATCGCCTGCTCCTCGGGCGTGGGGGTGCGGTTCCCGGGCGGACGCCAGAAGACGGTGTTGATGATCATCACCCGCCCGTCGAGCCCCGCCGCCGCGAGCATGCGGTCGAGCAGCTTTCCGGCCCTGCCGACAAAGGGCAGGCCCTGGGCGTCTTCCTCGGCCCCCGGGCCTTCGCCGACGATCATGACCGGCGCGGTCGCCTGACCGCGCCAGACGACGGCCTGGCGGGCGCCCATGCCGCTTAGGGGACACTCCTCGAACCCGCGGATCGCTTCGGTAAGGGACTCCAGTGAGTCGGGCGTGCGGGCCGCGGCGCGTGCCCGCGCCACCACATCGGCCAGGCTGCCGGTCGGGCTGACAGCCGAGGGGGCACGGCGAAGCGGTGTGACCGTCGACGGTCCGGGAGCCGGCTGGGCGCGCGCGGCCTTCGGCGGGGGCGCGGTTTCGCGGGTCCGGTCGACCGGCGCGGACTCGAAACAGTCCTCGACGCCGGCCTCGTGCCAGAAGGCGAGGAGGGCGGTCAGGGCATCCGAAGGGGCGGGTGAAGCGTTCATACTGGCCGGATCACAGGGTCGATCATGCGGGTGTAAGCCTTGACCACCCCCACGTCACCTTCTGATAAGGGATCAACAGCGGCCCGAACCGGGTTCGCGCGACATCGAAATGGGGAGCCGAGCACATGGCCAAGGACGCCACCGAAGGCGGAGCAAGGAACGCCTGGCAGGAGGCGGTCATCGACCGCCTGCCTGCGGTGGAGGCCCTGACGGGGGCCCAGCGCGAGGCCATGGAGTATGACGTGGTCATCGTCGGCGCCGGTCCGGCCGGCCTGGCTGCCGCCATCCGGCTGAAGCAGAAGGCCGCCGCCGAAGGGCATGAGGTCTCGGTCGCCGTCCTTGAGAAGGGTTCGGAGGTCGGGGCGCACATCCTGTCCGGCGCCGTGATCGACCCGGCGGGCCTCGCCGAGCTGTTTCCGGACTGGAAGGACAGGGGCGCTCCGCTGGAGACGCCGGTGACGAAGGACCGCTTCCTGGTGCTGGGGCCGCAGGGGCAGCTGGACATCACCCTGCTGCCGCAGCCCGCCTATATGAAGAACCACGGCTGCTATGTCGGGTCCCTCGCCAATCTGACCCGCTGGATGGCCGAGCAGGCCGAGGCGCTGGGCGTTGAGGTCTATCCCGGCATGGCGGCCAGCCACGTGGTCTGGGACGAGCCGTCAGGGCGCGTCGCCGGCGTGGTCGCGGGCGTGTTTGGTCTCGACCGGGAGGGCAAGCCGACCGACGACTTCGAACCCGGGATCGAGGTGCGCGGCAAATATGTCTTCATCGGCGAGGGCGTGCGCGGCTCGCTGGCCAAGACCATCATGGCCCGCCACAACCTGTGCGACACGGCCGAGCCGCAGAAATACGGTATCGGCGTCAAGGAGCTGTGGCAGGTCCCGGCGGAGAAGCACCAGCCGGGTCTGGTTCAGCACACCCTGGGCTGGCCGCTGGACGACAAGACCGGCGGCGGCTCCTTCCTGTACCATTTCGGCGATCGCTATGTGTCGGTCGGGTTTGTGGTGCACCTGAACTATCGCAACCCGTTCCTGTCGCCCTTCGACGAATTCCAGCGGTTCAAGCATCACCCGGCCATCGCCGAGCATCTGGAGGGCGGTGAGCGCATCTCGTACGGCGCGCGGGCCATCACCGAGGGCGGCTATCAGTCGGTGCCGAAGCTGGCCTTCTCCGGCGGGGTGCTGATCGGCTGCTCGGCAGGCTTTGTGAACGTGCCCCGGATCAAGGGCAGCCATAATGCGGTGCGCTCGGGCATCCTTGCGGCCGATGCGGCCTTTGACGCCCTGAAGGCCGGGCGGTCGGGCGATGAGCTGGTCGAATACCAGGCCGCCTATGAGGCTTCGGACATCGCGCGCGAGCTGAAACTGGTGCGCAACGTCAAGCCGTTGCTGTCGAAGTATGGCGCCTTCCTTGGGACCCTTCTGGGCGGGATCGACATGCAGATCACCAGCCTGTTCCGGGGCTGGTCGCCGTTCGGCACGCTGGGCCACGGCAAGACGGATGCGGCCTCGACCGAGCCGGCATCGAAGCACAAGCCGATCGCCTATCCCAAGCCGGACGGGAAGCTGAGCTTCGACAAGCTGAGCTCGGTGTTCATCTCGAACACCAACCACGACGAGGACCAGCCGGCGCATCTGAAGCTGCTGGACCCGTCGGTGCCGATCCAGGTGAACCTGCCGAAATATGGCGAGCCGGCCCGGCTGTACTGTCCGGCCGGGGTCTATGAGGTGCTGTACGACGAGGACGGCAAGTCCAATCCGCGCTTCCAGATCAATGCCCAGAACTGTGTCCACTGCAAAACCTGCGACATCAAGGATCCGTCGCAGAACATCGTCTGGACCACGCCCCAGGGCGGCGGGGGACCCAACTATCCGAACATGTAGGACTCGCGCAGGGCGAGGGGGCTCTTGCAGAGGGTCGGCAAACCGTGAAGGCTTGGCGGCATGAAGCGTCTCACTCCCCTCGCAGCCTGTTCTGTCCTTGCTCTCGGGCTGGCCATGATGTCCTCCTCCGCCCTCGCGCAGGAGGCGCCGCCCCTGCCCGCGGGGCAGTCCGAGGTTCCGCCGCCCACCCCCCTGCCGGAGGTCTGGGAGCCGTTGCCCGTCGATGCCGACGGACGGTCCGTCTATGGCCTGTTTCTGGTCGGCCGGCTGGCGGCGAGCGAGGGCGAGGCCGGCATCGGGGCCGAGTATCTGCGCCGGGCGCAGGTGCTGGCGCCGGACGTCGAGACGCTTCAGCTGCAGGCCTTTACCTCCTCGCTGATCGGCGGTGACCTGGACTATGCCGGTCGACTGTCGCCCGAGGGTGCGACGGTGCCGCCGGTGCTGTCCGAGGCGGGGCGGCTGGTCGAGTCCGTTCAGTATCTGGTGGGCGGCGACGCCCGGTCTGCCTATGCCGTCCTGGCCCTCAATCCGATCGGGCGTCCCCATGCGCGGGCCGGCCTGTACGTCACGCCGTTCATCGCTGCCGCGGCCGGCGACTGGGACCGGGCCCTGGCACCGGTCCAGGGCCGGGCCAATGACGTCAACACCCTGTTCCACCGGGCGCACCGGGCGCAGCTGCTGGAAATCCGGGGTGACCATGAAGAGGCCGAGGCGGAGTATCAGCGGCTGATCGCCAGCCGCGGAGGGCGGCAGCTGTTCACCCTGCCCTATGGTGAGTTTCTGGAGCGGCGCGGACGCCGTGCCGATGCGGTGGCCCTTTATGACGCCACCGAGGCCGAGGTCGGCGCAGACGCTTCGCTGCAAGCCGCGCGGGCCCGAGCGGCAGGGCGGGGCCGTCCGCCGGCCTTGCCGAGCCTGCGCCAGGGCGCGGCCCAGGCCCTGGAGAATGCCGCGCTTCAATCCAGCATCGAGGGGGCCCACGAGTTTTCCGCAGTGTATCTGCGACTGGCCTATGCGCTGTCCCCGGATCCCGAGACCTTGCTGAACGTCGGCGTCAGCCTGGCGGAGGGCGATCTGGAGGTGGCGGCGCGCAACACCTTCGCCCGGATCGGGCCCGAGGCAGGCCGCTATTATGTCGAGGCCCGGATCCAGTCGGCGCTCAGCTATCAGGAGGAAGATCGGCCGGAGGAAGCGCTGGTTGAGCTGGAGCGGGCATTTGCAGCCAGTCCGGAGAATCCAAGGGTCGCCTATCTGCTGGCCGGCCAGCTGGCCGCCATGGAACGCCATGAAGCCGCGCTGGCGCTGGCGGAGGGGCCGCTGCTGAACACGGTCGATCAGGGCTATGAGATGCATTTCCTGCGGGGCGGGATCTATGAGTCTCTCGGACGGCTGGATGAGGCCGAGGCCGAACTCTGGGCCGCCTTGCAGGCGCGGCCGGATGACCCGGCGGTGCTCAACTATCTGGGATATATCTGGGTCGATAGCGGGCGGCGTATTGACCAGGGCGCGGAGCTGATTGTCCGGGCGGCCGAGATCTCGCCGGGGGACGCCAACATCCAGGACTCCCTGGGATGGGCCCGCTACCGTCAGGGCCGCTACGAGGAAGCTGTCAACATTCTGGAGGGCGCAGTCGACGGCGCCCCGGCCAATGCCGTGATCAACGATCATCTCGGCGATGCCTACTGGCAAGTCGGGCGTCGGCGGGAGGCGGTGTTCCAGTGGAACCGGGTGCTGACGCTCGAGCCGGACGTGGCCTTGCGGGCGGCGGTCGAGCGGAAGCTGGACGAAGGTCTGCCGCCGGGGATCGCCGGGTCGACGGACGGGGGCTCCTGACCGTCGCCATGCACTGGCATGAGACGGCTCCGGCCAAGATCAACCTGTTCCTGCACGTCGGCCCGGTGGAGGCGGACGGCTATCACCCCCTGTGCAGTCTGGTGGCCTTCGCCGATTTGGGAGACACCCTGACCCTCGATCCGGACGGGCCGCCGGGATTGACCCTCACGGGACCATTCGCGGGCGCGCTGACGGGAGAGGCCGCAACCACCGCCGATAATCTGGTGCTGAGGGCGCTGGCCGGGCTGGCGGCCGAGACCGGTCTGGAGACATCCCGGCTGTCGCTGACGCTGGACAAGCGACTGCCTGTCGCCGCCGGACTGGGCGGGGGGTCGGCCGACGCCGGGGCGGCCCTGAGACTGGCGCGCCGATATCTGGCACCGGATCTGGACGATGAGGTGCTGGCGCGGGTCTCCCGGATTGTGGGCGCGGACGGGCCGATGTGTGTGCGGTCCGAGACGGCCCGGGCCGAGGGGCGAGGGGAGGTGCTGACGCCCGAACCCCGCCTGCCGCCGCTTCATGCCGTGCTGGTCAATCCGGGCGTGCCGTCGCCGACAGGCGCGGTCTACGGGGCCTATGATGCCTTGGGCGTTGGCGGCGCCGACCGTCCGGCCGACCCGGCCCGCTGGGACGCTGAGGCCGTGATCGGCTGGTTGGCCGGGCAGAGGAACGATCTGGAGGCACCTGCCCTTGTGAACACCCCCGCCATAGGCAGGGCACTGGACGCAGTGCGGGCCCAGGGGCAGGCACGGCTGGTGCGGATGTCGGGCTCGGGCGCCACGGTGTTCGGCCTTTACGAGGATGCCGCGGCGGCGGCCCACGCGGCCGAGGCGCTGACGGGCGCCCATCCCGACTGGTGGGTGCGGCCAACCCGTCTGGGCTGATTTTCGTCCCATAGCGGCCCTGTCCGGGGTCATTTCGGGGCATTTGCGGTCAAGCTGAAACTGCACCGGACATGAACGGATTGTCATGTTCGAGAGATCACTCCTGTGAACCTCACGCCGGAGTCCCCCCCAATCCGGCGTAACCGAACAACGGAGTTTTACGATGCTGAAGACAGCCATGATGTCGGCGGTAGCCACCGCCGCCCTGATCGCCGCCGCGCCCGCCCTGGCGCAGGACCCCCCCCCGACGACCCCGCCGGCCGGGACGGTACCGATGACGCAGCAGGAGGCCGCCACGGCGCCGTCGGTGACCGAAGTGCTGCGCGCCGACGGGCGTTTCACCATTCTGCTCGCCGCGCTGGAGCAGGCCGAGCTGACCAGCGTTCTGGAAAATCAGGCCGCCGTGTCGATCTTCGCTCCGACCGATGACGCCTTTGCCGCCCTGCCGGAAGCGGATCGGACGCGCCTGATGGATCCGGCCAATGTCGGCGAACTGCGCGAGCTGCTGCTGCATCATGTGATCGCGGCTGATGTGGCATCCGACCAGATCGTCGGCACGCGCGGCGGTGTCCCGACCGCAGCTGGTGGTCAGGTGCAGTTTGACGGCACCGGCGATGCGATCCGCGTCGATGCCGCGACGGTGGTCGAGGGTGATATCCAGACCGCCAATGGCACGATCTTCGTCCTGGATGCTGTGCTGAACCCAGCGGCCTCACGGGCGGCAATGGGTGACGAAGAGGCCGCCGCCGCGGTCGAATCCACGCCGCCGACCCTGCCGGAGGAGCCGACAGAGGATGCAATGGAACCGAACGACCCGCTGCCGACGACTCCCCGGTAATCCGGCCGGTCGACCGGACGAATGGCCCCGGACATGTGCCGGGGCCGTTTGCCCGGGGGCGACGCGTGTCGCTTAACGGCCCGCAAACCGGTGATCCCGTAGGCTGGCGCCATGAAAACGCTCAGCCCCGACCTGATCGCCCGCTTCACCGCAATCCGGGACCGTGTGTCTGCCGCGGACCGCGAGACCCTGGCCGCGCTGGCGCCGGCCGCCGCCGAATCCGCTGCCGCCTCGGCCCCGCACTGGGACTTCGACCAGCCCGGCCACCGTGTGGAAGAGGCCCTGCAGCAGGCCTTTGGCGCGCGCCTGACCGATGATCACCGCCGGGCCGTGATCGCCCACTATGCGCTGGAGCTGCCCGGTCGCATCGCGGCCGAGCGCCTGCCCGAAGCCAGTCTGGACCTCTATCCGGAATGGATCGGGCGGATGGCGGACTTTTTGACCGAGGCCGCTGCCCCCTATGACCGCGACTTCTGGGCCAAGGATGTGCGGCTGGCACTGGCGCTGAGCGTGCCGGGTGCGCGCACGCAGATGATCGACCTCAGCTCGCCCATGGGCCCCGGTCAGGTGCTGCGCCATGCGCGCGAGGGCTGGGGCTGGTCTGTGATCCCGGCCTATGCCGCCGCCCAGGCGTGGAAGCCGTGGCTGGAGGTCCATACCGAGAGCCGCGAACTGTCCGACTTCAATGAGGCCGGCTGGGACCGGGCCTGGGCCACCGCCGCCGAGATCCTCAAGACCCGCCCCCACATGGCCGGTATGCTGGGGTCCAGCTGGTTCTACGATCCGCCGCTGGAGACGATCAGCCCGCGGCTGGCTTATCTGCGCCTCAATCCGCTGAAGCATGGCGCCTTCATGGTCCATCAGGGTCCGGGCGACATCCACACCGAGCGGGCTGCCACCAGCTCCCCGACGCGCAAGGCCCTGATCGAGGAAGGCAAGTACACGGCGCGCTCGTGGATCGTGGCCTGGCCCCGCGCCGCCCTGATCCGCTGGGCCGATGCCCGTAAGGCCGGGGCAGAGGTGAAGGCGGCATAAGGCCCCAGGCCGTCATCTTCGGGCTTGACCCGAAGATCGGTGTCAGCGTGATCGTCGGAAGGTCTGCCCGGACCGATCCTCGGATCAAGTCCGAGGATGACGGGTCGTATTCAGGCGGCGCTGCGGATCTTCTGGCGACCCACGCACTCCGCCCACGCCTGACCGACGGGCAGGATCGCCAGCCCCGCCTGCTTCGCCAGCGTCAGCACGCGGTCGAGGTCGGCGGGGGTGCAGCCATAGGGCGTCGGGTGGTCGGAGACATCGTGGGCATAGGCGGTCAGCCAGCCCCCGTTTGACGCCGCCTCGGCCATTATGGCCTCAAGGTCATAGCCGGGCAGGCGGCGGCTCTCCATGCCGAAGCTCTTGATCAGCATGCGGTCCTCGCGGCCGAGGTTCAGACCTTCGCGCACGCCGCGTGCCAGATCGAACCGGCTCCGCAAGGCGCGCTTGGCGCCAAGCGAAGCATCGCCGAAGGGGTAGGCGAAGGTCTGCATGCGATAGCCGTCCAGCCGTTCGGCCACCCAGCGGGCGTTGCGATCCAGACTGTCGGCCAGCGCCGGGCCGTCCAGCCTGAGCACGCTGTCGTGGCCAAAGGTGTGGCAGCCGACCTCATGGCCGGCGGCGTGCAGCGCCTGCAGCTGATCGGTGGTGAACTGGGGCAGGTCGAGGTTGGTGCCGCGCTCCAGCCCGCCGCAGACGTAATAGGTGGCGAGAACCCCGTGGTCGGCCAGGATCGGACCGGCGACGCTCCAGGCGTTCTCCGGGAAGTCGTCGAAGCTGAGGCTGAACAGGCCGCGCGCGGGGGCCACGGTCGCGGCCTCGATCTCCAGATAACGGGCGGCGCGCCTGCGGAATTGGTCCAGCTGTCTCATGGCGCCATCCTGCCCGCCGACGCTTAAGGAACGGTGCAGTCGCCTTGTCGCCACGGCCCGGCGCGTCTAGGGTCCGCCGCCTTCTTCCCCGGACGAAATGCCTGACGTGACCACCGAACCTCTCTCGTTTCAGGACCTGATCCTGACCCTCCACAAATACTGGGGCGATCAGGGGTGCGCGATCCTGCAGCCCTATGACATCGAGGTGGGGGCGGGCACCCTGCACCCCGCGACCGTGCTGCGCGCGCTCGGCCCGCGCCCGTGGAAGGCCGCCTATGTCCAGCCCAGCCGCCGCCCCGGCGATGGCCGCTATGGCGAAAATCCCAATAGATTACAGCACTATTATCAGTATCAGGTGATCCTGAAGCCGAACCCGGAGGACCTGCAGGCGCTCTACCTCGGGTCGCTGAAGGCCATCGGGATCGACCCCGCCCTGCACGACATCCGCTTTGTCGAGGACGACTGGGAGAACCCGACGGTCGGGGCCTGGGGGCTGGGCTGGGAGGTCTGGTGCGACGGCATGGAGGTGACGCAGTTCACCTATTTCCAGGGCGTCGGCGGGATCGAGGTCGATGTCGTCTCGGGCGAGCTGACCTATGGGCTGGAGCGTCTGGCCATGTATGTGCAGGGCGTTGATAATGTTTACGATCTGAAGTTCACCAAGGAGGGCCTGACCTATGGCGAGGTCTTCCTCGAGAACGAGCGCCAGCAGTCCGAGGCGAACTTCCACGGCTATGACGTCGACGGTCTGAAGCGCCGGTTCGAGGACATGGTGGCCGAAGTCGAGCGCCTGCTGGCGATGACCGGCCCGCAGGGGCAGGCGCTGGTGCTGCCCGCCTATGACCAGGTGCTGAAGGCCAGCCACCTGTTCAACCTGATGGACGCCCGCGGCGCCATCGCCGTCGCCGAACGCCAGAGCTACATCGGCCGCATCCGGGATCTCTGTAAGGCCTGCGCCACCGAATGGGTCGAGCAGGAGCGAAGCCGGGCATGATCGGAGGCGATCACACGCCTCCCTTCCCCCTCGATGGGGGAAGGGCCGGGGATGGGGGTGCTGCGACGCCGCGTCCCCGCCACGCGCCGGGCGCCGTGCCGCGCGCTCGCAGGCTGCGTCGGGAACAGACGGTCGCCGAACGCCTGCTGTGGCAGCGGCTTCGGCTTAAAAAGATGAACTTCCGGCGGCAGGCCCCGATCGGACGGTTCGTGGTCGATTTCGTACAATTCGAGACGCGTCTCGTGATCGAGGTTGACGGCTACCACCACCAAAGGCCGGAGCGTCAGGCGCAGGACAAGCTTAGAACCCTGTGGCTGCAGTCGCAGGGCTTTCGCGTGATCCGCTTTGAGGAAAGCCGGGTCCGAAACGATCTGGATGCCGTGATCGAAGAGATCCTTGCTCAGGCGGCGCCACCCCCAACCCCGACCCTTCCCCCATCCAGGGGGAAGGGCGCAGATAGATACGACGTCCGCTAAATGCCCCAGCTTCTTGTTGAACTGTTTTCCGAAGAGATCCCGGCCCGGATGCAGGGCGGGGCGGCGCGGGATCTGGAGCGGATGGCGACCGAGCGGCTGAAGGCCGCGGGCCTGACGTGGGAGGCGCTGACGACCTTTGCCGGGCCGCGGCGGCTGACGCTGGTGGTCGAGGGACTGCCGGCGGCGACCCCCGACCGCGAGGAAGAGATCAAGGGCCCGAAGACCAGCGCCCCCGAACAGGCACTGGAGGGCTTCCTGCGCAAGACGGGTCTCGCCCGCGAGCAGCTGGTCGAGCGGGACGGCGTGCTGTTCGCCGTGATCTCGGAAAAGGGGCGGGCGACCGCGACCCTGATCCCCGAAATGGTCGAGCGGATCGTGCGCGACTTCCCCTGGCCCAAGTCGATGCGCTGGGGCACCGGAAGCTTGCGCTGGGTACGGCCGCTAAAGCGGATCGTCTGCCTGTTCGACGGGACGGTGGTGCCGTTTGAGATCGACGGGATTGCCTCGGGGGATACCACTGAGGGCCACCGCTTCATGGGCTCGGGCAAACCGTTCGCGGTCAAGGATTTCGCCGACTATCGCGCGAAGCTGGAGCGCGAGCATGTGCTGCTGGCTGCCACCGACCGGCGGCTGAAGATTCTGGAGGCGGCGCGGGCGGTCTGTCAGGCCGAGGGGCTGGAACTGGTCGACGATGACGGACTGCTGGACGAGGTTTCGGGCCTGGCCGAGTGGCCGACGCCGATCCTGGGCGCCATGGACCCGCAGTTCCTCGACCTGCCGCCCGAGGTCATCCGCCTGTCGATGAAGGTGCACCAGAAGTATTTCGCCGTGCGCGATTCGAAGACGGGCGGCCTCGCCCCGAACTTCGTCGTGGTCGCCAATGTCGAGGCGACGGACGGCGGCACGGCGCTGGCCGCCGGCAACAGCCGCGTGCTGTCGGCCCGCCTGAACGACGCCCGTTTCTTCTGGGACGAGGACAGGAAGGTCGGCTTCGACGTCTGGCTGGAGAAGCTGAAGGGCGTCACCTTCCACGCCAAACTGGGGACCATGGCCGAGCGGGTCGACCGCATCGCCGCGCTGGCCCGCGAGATCGCCCCGCTGGTCGGCGCCGACGCCGATCAGGCCGAACAGGCCGCTCGCCTCGCCAAGGGGGATCTGGCCTCCGGCATGGTCGGGGAGTTCCCCGAACTGCAGGGGATCATGGGCGGCTATTACGCCCGCGCCGACCACGGCGACGCCATCGCCGACGCCATTCGCGACCACTACAAGCCGCAGGGCCCGAACGATGCCGTGCCGACCGCGCCGCTGACGGTCGCCGTGGCCCTGGCCGACAAGCTTGATACGCTGGTCGGCTTCTTCGCCATTGACGAAAAGCCCACGGGGTCGAAGGACCCGTTCGCCCTGAGGCGCGCGGCGCTGGGGGTGATCCGGCTGGTGCTGGAGAATGGGGTGCGGATGCCAATGCAGGGTATGGCATTCGTCGCCGGGGAATATCTGTCAGGCATGCGGAACCTTGAGAAGCTGCCGAACTATGGCCGCGCCGCTGGGGTCCGTGAGACACTTCTGGGCAAGGAAAAGGTCGAGGCTGATCGCGTTCGTATCGCGACACTGCTGACAGCCGCACAGGACTCTGACTGGCGGCACGGCGCGCTCGACTATCAGGCTGGCCTTACGCAGCTCGGTTGGGAAGTTCTCGCCTTCTTCGCAGACCGGCTGAAGGTTCTGCTCCGCGATCAGGGGCTGCGGCACGATCTGGTGGATGCGGTGTTTGCGCTGGGTGATGACGATCTGGTGCGCATCGTGCGGCGGGTCGAGGCGCTGGGGGCCTTCCTCGAGACCGAGGACGGCGAGAACCTGCTGGCGGGCTACAAGCGGGCGTCGAACATCCTTCGGGCCGAGGCCAAGAAGGGCCCGCTGCCCGAGGGGGAACCGGTCGCGCTGGACGGCGCTCCCGCTGACGAAACCGCCCTGATCGCCGCCGTGGCGAAGGCGGGGACCGAGGTTGACGCCGCCTTGGCCACCGAGGACTTCGCCGCCGCCATGAGGGCACTTGCCGCCCTGCGCGCGCCGGTCGACGCCTTCTTCACCGCCGTGATGGTCAACTCAGACGTCCCCGCCGAGCGCGACAACCGCCTGAAGCTGCTGGGCCGGGTCCGCACCGTCATGGGCCGCGTCGCCGATTTCGGGAAGGTGGGGGGGTAAAGAACCCCTCCGTCCGGCTGCTTCGCATCCGGCCACCTCCCCATTGCTCCGCAACAGGGAGGAGACGATGATGTCACCTCCCCATCGCAGATGGGGAGGGGGACCGCGTAGCGGTGGAGGGGCTCTTGGCCGCACCCGGAAGCGTATCGAGAGCCCGGGTTCAACGCCGGGTCATGACGCCACCCGAAGCCCGGCTGTGGCAGGTTCTCAAGGGCCGCCGGCTGGCCGGTCTGAAATTTCGCCGACAACACCCCATCGGGCCCTATGTGCTCGACTTCTATTGTGCGGAAGCGAGGCTGGCCGTCGAGGTCGATGGCATGGGGCATTTCGAGCCGGAACAGTCTCTCCGAGACGGGACACGCGACGACTGGCTGCGGCGGCAGGGACTGGCGGTGCTGCGGATCGCCGCCGAGGATGTGCGCATCAATCGTGATGGTGTGGCCGGGCAGATTCTGGAATGGGCGCAGGGTCGGCTTTCGGATTGAAGAGCCCCTCCGTCCGGCTGCTTCGCATCCGGCCACCTCCCCATTGCTTCGCAACAGGGAGGAGACAGCTTCTTCTCGCAACGTCACACGCGCTCACGGATTGTTACGGCTGCGCCCTCGCCTTCGCAGGTGCGGCGCGCTAGTCAGAACCGGAGCAGTGAGGCGAGGACGGGCACGATGACGCAGTGGGTGTATGGCTTTGGCGGGGGATCGGCGGACGGTGAGTCGTCGATGAAGAACCTGCTGGGCGGCAAGGGGGCCAATCTGGCCGAGATGTCGTCGCTGGGCCTGCCCGTGCCGCCGGGCTTCACCATCACCACCGAGGCCTGCGTCCACTATTTCTCGAACGGGCAGAGCTATCCCGACGCCCTGGCCGATCAGGTGAAGGCCGGTCTGGCCAAGGTCGAGCAGATCACCGGCAAGACCTTCGGCGATGTGAAGAATCCGCTGCTGGTCTCGGTGCGATCCGGCGCGCGGGCGTCGATGCCCGGCATGATGGACACGGTCCTGAACCTGGGCCTGAACGACCAGACGGTCGAGGGTCTGGCGGCGCTGTCGGGCGACCGGCGCTTCGCTCTGGACAGCTATCGCCGCTTCATCACCATGTATTCCAACGTCGTCCTGGGCCTGTCACACGACGACTTCGAGGAAGTGCTGGACGACCACAAGGATCGTCTGGGCGTGACCATCGACACCGACCTGGATGCCGACAACTGGCAGGCCGTGATCGCCGACTATCTGGCCGTGGTCGAGGACCGGCTGGGCCAGCCCTTCCCGCAGGATCCGCACGATCAGCTGTGGGGCGCGATCGGCGCCGTGTTCGACAGCTGGATGAATGACCGGGCGAAATTCTATCGCCGCATGCACGACATCCCCGAAAGCTGGGGTACGGCGGTCAACATCCAGTCGATGGTGTTCGGCAATATGGGCCAGACCTCGGCGACCGGGGTGGCCTTCACGCGCAACCCTTCGACGGGCGAGGCGCGGCTGTATGGCGAGTTCCTGATCAATGCCCAGGGCGAGGATGTGGTCGCGGGCATCCGCACGCCGCAATCGCTGACCCGGGCCGGGCGCGAGGAAATGGGCGAGACGGCTCCCTCGATGGAAGAGGCCATGCCCGAGGTGTTCCACCAGTTCGTCGACGTGGTCGGGCGGCTGGAGAGCCACTATCGCGACATGCAGGACATCGAGTTCACGGTCGAACAGGGCCGGCTGTGGATGCTGCAGACCCGCAACGGCAAGCGCACGGCCAGGTCGGCGCTGAAGATCGCGGTCGACCTGGCCTCCGAAGGCGTGATTTCCGAAGAAGAGGCGGTCAGCCGCGTCGAGCCTTCGGCGCTGGACCAGCTGCTGCACCCGACCCTCGATCCGAAGGCGGAGCGCCATGTGGTGGCCTCGGGCCTGCCGGCCAGCCCGGGGGCTGCGACCGGCAAGGTGGTGTTCGATGCCGACGAGGCCGAGCGCATGAGCCAGCTGGGCGACGCCGTCATTCTGGTCCGCGAGGAGACCAGCCCCGAGGACATCCACGGCATGCATGCGGCGCGCGGCATCGTCACGGCGCGCGGCGGCATGACCAGCCACGCGGCGGTGGTGGCGCGCGGCATGGGACGCCCTTGTGTCTCCGGCGCCGGTGAAATCCATATCGACGAAAAGGCCGGGACCTTCACGGCCCGGGGGCGGACCTTCAGGGCGGGTGAGGTGATCACCATCGACGGTGGAAAGGGTGAGGTACTGGACGGCGCCGTGCCGATGATCGAGCCCGAGCTGACCGGTGACTTCCAAACGCTGATGGCCTGGGCGGACAAGGTGCGTCGCCTGAAGGTCCGGGCCAATGCCGAGACGCCGCTGGATGCCAAGACCGCGCGCGGCTTTGGCGCCGAAGGCATCGGCCTGTGCCGGACCGAGCATATGTTCTTCGACGACACCCGGATCGCCGCCGTGCGCGAGATGATCCTGGCGGACGATGAACAGGGTAGGCGGAAGGCCCTGGCCAGGATCGCGCCGTTCCAGAAGGCGGACTTTGTCGAGCTGTTCCAGATCATGGCCGGCCTGCCGGTCACCATCCGCCTGCTCGACCCGCCGCTGCACGAATTCATCCCGCACAGCGAGGCGGAGATGGACGCGCTGGCCGAGACGCAGGGGCTGGATGCTGCCAAGCTGAAACGCCGGGCGAAAGAGCTGCACGAGACCAACCCCATGCTGGGCCACCGGGGCTGTCGCCTCGGCGTCGCCTATCCCGAAATCTACGAGATGCAGGTGCGGGCGATCATAGAAGCGGCGCTGGAGGTGCAGACCACCACCGGCGAGGCGCCCCTGCCCGAGATCATGCACCCGCTGGTCGCCATGGGCCTCGAGATGAAATATCTGCGCGAGCTGACCGACCGGACGGCGAAGGCCGTGTTCGAGGAGACCGGCCAGTCGATCGCCTATCTGGTGGGCACCATGATCGAGCTGCCGCGGGCCGCCCTGCGCGCCGGGGATCTGGCCGAACATGCGCAGTTTTTCAGCTTCGGCACCAATGACCTGACCCAGACGACCTTCGGCATTTCGCGCGACGATTCGGGCCGCTTCCTGCAGGCCTATATGGACAAGGGAATCTTCGAGACCGATCCCTTTGTCCGGCTGGACCGCGACGGCGTGGGCGACCTGATCTCCATTGCCGCCGAGCGCGGCCGGGCCGTACGCGGGGATGTGAAGCTGGGCATCTGCGGCGAGCATGGCGGCGACCCGTCGTCGATCGCCTTCTGCGAGGGCGCCGGGCTGGATTACGTCAGCTGCTCGCCCTACCGGGTGCCGATCGCGCGCCTCGCCGCCGCCCAGGCCGCGCTGGATGCCCGCTCGGGCACCGAGCGCGAGAAGGACCGCTAGGGCGCCGCCATTGCCTTGCGCGGCGGACGTTTTCCGCCCATCTGTGCGGGACCGCTACAGTCGATCCTGACCCGCCGACGGAGGCCCGATGCCGCACGCCGACAGCCTGATTCTGACTCTGGTCGGCGGTTTCGTCCTCGCCTTTGTGTTCGGCATGATCGCCAACCGGCTGAAGCTGTCGCCGCTGGTCGGCTATCTTGTGGCCGGCGTCGCGGTCGGGCCGTTCACCCCGGGCTGGGTGGCGGATACCGAACTGGCGCCACAGCTGGCCGAGATCGGCGTCATCCTGCTGATGTTCGGGGTGGGACTTCATTTCTCGCCCCGGGACCTGATGCAGGTCCGCAGGGTCGCGATACCGGGCGCGCTGTTCCAGATCGCGGCGGCCACGGCGCTGGGCTGGCTGCTGGGGCGGTTTGCGCTGGGCATGGGCGACCTCGAGGCGGTGCTGATGGGCTTTGCCCTGTCGGTGGCCTCGACCGTGGTGCTGCTGAGGGCGCTGGAGGAACGCAAGCAGGTCAAGACGGATGTCGGCCGAATCGCCGTCGGCTGGCTGATCGTCGAGGATCTGGTGATCGTGCTGGCGCTGGTGATGGTGCCGCTGCTGGTCGTGCCCGCGGGGCAGGTGCTGGATGCGGCGGCGCTGGGGTCCGATCTGGTCTGGACGTTGGGCAAGGTCATCGCCTTCGTCGGCCTGATGCTGGTGGTCGGCGGGCGGGTCCTGCCCTGGCTGCTGGTGCGCATCGCCCATACCCGGTCGCGCGAGTTGTTTACGCTGGGCGTGCTGTCCATCGCGCTGGGCATCGCCTGGGTCGCCTATGCCGTGTTCGATGCCAGTTTTGCGCTGGGGGCCTTTGTCGCCGGTCTGGTGCTGAACGGGACGCCTCTGGGCCACAATGCCGCCGAGCGGGCCCTGCCGCTGCGCGATGCCTTTGCCGTCCTGTTCTTTGTGTCCGTCGGAATGTTGTTCGATCCGATGATCCTGATCGAGCGGCCGCTGGCGGTCGTGGCGGTGCTGGGCATTGTGGTGGTCGGCAAGACGCTGGCGGCGCTGGCGATCACCACGGCGTTCAGACTGGACCGGGCCACCAGTCTGACGGTCGCCGCCAGCCTGGCCCAAATCGGCGAGTTCAGCTTCATCCTCGCGGCGCTGTCGATGTATCTGGGGGCCATGAGCCGCGAGACCCACGACCTGATCCTGGCCGCGGCCCTGCTGTCGATCACGCTCAATCCGTTCGTCTTTGCCCTGATCGACCGGATCGGCGGGCGTCCGGTCAGGCCTCCGGAACCGGCCCGGCCGCAACCGTGATGCGATCCCGGGGCAGGGCCTCGGGGTGTTCGGCCTTCAGCCAGGCAATCATCTGTTCGCGAATGGCGCAGCGCAGCTCGAAGGCGTCGCCGCCGGTGCGGGCGCTGGCCAGACAGCGGACCTCGATCACCCGCTCGCGCAGGTCGGTGAGCTGGAGTGCGAGGGCATCTCCATCCCACAGCGGCGACGACCGCACGATCTGCCCGAGCCTGTCGCGCATCGCCTCGATGGGGGCGGCATAGTCCAGATAGAAGAAGACGCTGCCGATCAGCGTCGCGGAATCGCGGGTCCAGTTCTGGAAAGGATTCTGGATGAACCAGGTCAGGGGCATGACGATGCGACGGAGGTCCCAGAGACGCACCACGACATAGGTGGCCGTGATCTCCTCGATCTGGCCGAACTCGTTTTCGACGATGACCGCGTCGTCGATCCGGATCGGCTGGGTCAGCGCGATCTGGATGCCGGCGATCAGATTGGTCAGCAGGGGCTGGAGCGCCAGACCGACAATGATGCCCGCCGCACCGCCTGCGGCCAGCAGGCTGACACCCCATTGGCGAAAGCCGCTGATGGTCATCAGGGCGAAGGCGATCGTGAAGACGATGATCAGGGTCGCGGCGGCCCGGCGCAGGATCCGCACCTGGGTCAGGTGTTTTCGGGCAATCAGATTGTCGGCGACGTCGATCCGGTATTTGCGCAGGTGGATGGCGGCGGCGATGTCGAGGGCAGCCAGACTGGCCCAGCCGACGGTGATGACCATGCCGATCTGCAGGCCCTGACGCAGCAGGGCAGCCATGCCGTCCTGCAGCGGCAACAGGGGTGAGACCAGATTGACGGCCAGCAGCACCAGCGCCAGCCGGGCCGGGCGGCGCGTACGGCTGACCAGCGAGCGCCAGAAGACGTCGCCCTGCTTCAGCGCCTTGCGGATCAACGCCGTGGCGAGAGCCTGGGCGAGCAGGGCCGCGCCAATGGCCCCGCCGAGCAGCACGACGGTCTGGCCCCAGAGTGGCAGCCAGTCGAACCGGTCGAGTACCCCGGCCCAGGCCGCAGCAGCGTCGGTCATCGGACATCCGGCAGATCGGTCATCTGCAGGGAAGGGACGGGGCGGGAGACGGTTCCGGGTTTCCGGAAATCAGTTCGGCCCCGCGAGGATCAAAGCACCCCGATCATCGAGGCCACCAGCGGGTGGCGGACAATGTCGCGCTCGGCCAGTTTGACAACGGCGATGTCGGGAACCTGCTTCAGTTTCTCGGCGATGTCTGCGAGGCCCGAGACGCCGGGCAGCAGGTCCGACTGGTGCGGGTCGCCGGTCACCACCATGGTCGAATGCCAGCCCAGCCGGGTCAGCAGCATCTTGAGCTGGACATAGGTGCAGTTCTGGGCCTCGTCGACGACGACAAAGGCGTTGTTGAGGGTGCGCCCGCGCATATAGCCGATGGGAGCGATCTCGATCAGGCCCTCGGCCATCAGGGCCTTGACCCGCTTCATCGACAGCCGGTCGGACAGGGCGTCGTAGAGCGGCCGCAGATAGGGGGCCAGCTTGTCTTCCATGTCGCCGGGCAGGAAGCCGATCGATTCGCCGGCCTCGACCGCCGGGCGGCTCAGCACGATGCGGCCGACCTTGCCCGCCTCCAGCGCCTCAACCGCCTTGGCCACGGCCAGATAGGTCTTGCCGGTGCCGGCCGGGCCGAGCGCCAGCACCATATTGTGGTTGTCGATGGCCTCCATCAGGGCCGCCTGACCGTCCGACTTGGGCTTGAGCGTCTTCAGATAGGCCTGGTCCCGGTCATCATTGGACGGATAGGGCGACCAGCCCTGGCGCTGGCTTGCGCGCCCGTTGCCCACATGTGGGGGAAGACGCCGGACCTTGGCCTCCTCAATGAACTGGGGGGTGTCGAGCACGCCGAACTCACGGGCGGCTTCGCGGGTCTGACGCTTGAGGGCTGAGCGCTTGGTCATGGACGCCTCCAGGGCATGAAAAAAGGCGACACCGGAACGGTATCGCCTGACGGGGCTTGGGGGAGGAAATCGCGACGGAAGGAGAGGCGACGACCGGGGTCGGGACGAAGACCGCCGGGGGCGGCCCGAACCTTGAGGGGGATGTCGTTCAACGGGTGACCCCGTCGAGCCCGGCACATCATGCGCCACCTCCGAAAGCGACTGCACCGGATGAAATCCGGCGGCGAGGCCGGGACCCGCAGGTCTCGAATCGCCTCAACATCCTGAGGCTAACGTGGTTTAAGGAGTGTTAAACCCCCAATCTGCTTAATATAGAGGCGTATCCGGATGAGTGTTTACACATTGGGCGACAAGAAACCCCAGCTCCCTGCCGAAGGGGAATACTGGATCGCGCCGAATGCCACCGTCATTGGTGACGTGATTCTGAAGCCGGGGGCCAGTGTCTGGTTCGGGGCCGTGGTACGGGGTGACAATGATCCGATCACCATCGGGCGCGACACCAACATTCAGGATGGCAGCGTGCTCCATTCCGACCCCGGCGAGCCCCTGACCATCGGCGACGGGGTGACGGTCGGCCATATGGTGATGCTGCACAGCTGCGAGATCGGCGATAACAGCCTGATCGGTATCGGAGCTGTAGTTCTGGGCCGCGCCAGGATCGGCAGGAACTGCCTGATCGGGGCCAACACCCTGATCACTGAAGGCAAGGAAATTCCGGACAACTCCCTCGTGATGGGCCAGCCGGGCAAGGTGATCCGGACGCTGGAGTCCGGTCAGATCGAGGCGTTGAGGGCCTCGGCGGCTCACTATGTCGCGAACTGGAAGCGGTACGCGACCGACCTGTCGGAGGGCTAGGCGACGCGACGGCCCTGCAGGGCGATCAGCTGTGGCCGGGCGCGGGGCGGTTCGCCGATCGCAAGACTGGCGTGGGCCGACAGGCGGGTCGGCGGGCGGCTGACGGGGCGCTCAAGGCTGCGCGGACGATACAGGCCGACGATGCGGTCGGCGCGTCCGCCCGGGCCCCGCATCGGGACCAGCGGCATTTCAAGGCCGCCGGGCAGCCGCGGGCAGTCCCCGGTCAGGATCACGGGGCGAATCTCGCGCAGGCATTGGGCCAGGGCCAGTTCGATCAGGGGCAGGGAGGCATGGTCCCAGATGTCGCGCCAGGCAGAGCCGCTGAGCGGACGTCCGTGCAAGGCCTCGATCCAGTCACCGGCCAGACGGATACGGCTGGCATGGGGGCGGTATTCCAGCAGGAACAGGCGCGTGACGAGCGGCCCGAGCGACAGCGGGTCGAAGTCACGCCGGTCGGGAATGCGCGAGGCCCCCGGAAGCGTGCCCCAAGTCTCGATCAGCCGTGTTGTCTCAGTATGAAACATCCGGAAGGCTCCTCGGGGGCGTCGCCGCAAGGAGGGGGCCAGATCGCAGCGCAACGGAAACGAAAGGGTTTTGCGGGCATGTTTGGGGGTGAACGGCCCGGTTCTTGCTGGAATCGCGCCGACTGACCACTAAAGGAGACCTGCGCATGCGGGTGCGGATCATCCAGGGACTGGTGGCGATGGCGGGCTTTTTCGTCGTCATGGCCGCCGCCGACACGGCCCAGGCGCAATGTGGATCGGGGTGCCACCCGCCGCCTCCGCCGCCCTGCTGCGAGCCGCCTCCGCCTCCGCCGCCGCCTCCGCCGCCGCCCAATCCCTGCTGCGAGCACCCGCCCGCACCGCCCTGCTGTGGGGGCGGCGGCAACGTCAATGTCAACATCAACGTCAATGCCAACGCCAATGCCTCGGCCTCGGCGCGGATCAATGCGCGGGCCGGATCGACGGTGGTCGTGGGCGGGGGAGGCGGCGCCTATTTCAGCTCGACGCCGCGCTATCCGACCACCATCCAGGGTCTGAATGTCGAGGGCGGGCTGATCCGCGAGACGATTCGCGTGCCCTATACGGAGGTTCGCCGGTTCCGGAAGCGGGTGGTGATCCAGGCCGTCTGCATCGACGATCGCAATGTGCCGCACCCGGCGTCACAGGTGCGTGGCGACCGCGAGATCTTCGAGGACTATGAGGGCGAACTGTACCGGTGCCTCGCCGGGACCTGGCTGCAGATCACCATTTCCGAATACGAAGGCGAGACCCGGTCCGATCACGGCGAGACCATCGTCTGCCGCAAGGGCGAGGCCCTGTGGTACGGCGGTCGTGAAAGCCGGATGGAGTGCCGCCCGCAGCGCCCCGAACGCGATTGCAACGAGCGTTCGCTGCTGCGCCGCTATGGCGCGGGCATCAAGATCCTGACCCTCTATCGCGAGGAAACCTATACGGAGTACCGCGAGGAGATCGTCGAGCGCGAAGGTCTGGCCGTGTCGGGATCGTTCCTGATGCTGGACGGCGGCGTCGGGTCGCGCGGGTATTGATCGCTTCTCTGAAGGGTGGGTTCAGCCCCCCTTCACCTGCGAAATCACAGACTGCAGGCGACTGGCTTCTCTGTCGGTCCTCCTGAGAGAAACTGGCCCCGGAATCGCTTCCGGGGCCTTTTTTTCTTACTCAGCGGAGGCTTCGGCCCGGGCGCGCGGCGTCACCTGGATGCGATAGGCCTCCGAGGGCACCAGATATTTGCGCGCCACAGCCTGGAGGTCCGCCGGCGTGGCCGACTCGATGTCGCTGATGGCCGAGCGCAGCGTCGGCAGGCGATCCGGATCGGTCTGGGCGTCCTGCAGCTCGGACATCCAGAAGCCATTGGTGTTCATGCTGCGGCGCATCGACTCGACACGCGGGTTGCGGGCGCGGTCCAGCTCGTCCTGGGTCACCGGATTGGCGACCAGATCGGCCGCGATCCGGTCGACATCGGCGAAGAAGCCCCCGAGCTTCTCGGGCGGAGCCTCGATGGCCGCCGACATATAGCCATAGCCCGCGAAGGTGCCGGACGCCGTGGTGCTGACCTGGGGTGAATAGGTCACCGCCTGTCCCTCGCGCAGTTCGTCGATCAGGCGCAGGCGCATGACATCGGCCAGCAGCCGGACCATGCGGGCCTCGCGCGGATCGCTGAAGTTGTCGCCGGTCGGCCAGGCGACAAAGCCAAGCGCCTGGTCCGGGCGACCGCCGTGCTTCAGCTCGACAGGCTGGGCCGTGCCGTCCGGGAAGGTCGAGGTGCGGGCCGCCGCCGACGGGGTGGGGGCGGGGCCGCGGGCCGGCAGGCTGCCGACGGTAGCCGCCACCGCCTCAATGGCCGCATCCACGGTGACGTCCCCGACAATGATGACCTCGATCGGGCCCTGCGTCAGGTCGCTGCTGACCAGGGTGCGCAGGTCGTCCAGTGACCACGATGCCACCTGCTCCAGTGTCGGCACGGTCCAGCGGGCGTCGCCCGAGCGCAGAAGGCCCGATCCGTCACGCGCGAAGACGCCGCCCGTGGTCGCATCGAGCTGGGGCAGGACCAGACGGAACTGGCCACGGGCGCGCTCGAAGGGCTCGGGACGCCAGCCCGCATCGGTCAGGTAGGCGGTCAGCACCTGCATCTGCAGGCCCAGGTCCTCCGTCCGGGTCGTGCCGGACAGGCGGTAGGAGTCCTCGTCTGCCGAGAGCGATGCGCTGTACACCTTGCCCGACAGGACGGTTTCCAGCTGCTCGGCCGTCAGTTGGCCGAGGCCGCCCTCGGCAAAGGCCGCGCCGAGGGCCAGCGTCGCGGTCGGCGCGTCGGTCGGCAGGGAGAGGAAGCCCGTGCCGGTGCGGATCGAGACCAGCACCTGGTCATCGGTGAAGTCGGTCGGCTTGATCGTCAGGCGCACACCATTGTCGAAGGTGACAAAGGTGGTGCCGATGTCCTCGATCACCTCGGTCGAGGCGACCGTGCCCGGCGTCCCGAACCGGGTGTAGGGCCAGTCGACCCGGGCCTCGGCTTCCGGCGCCGTGACGGCCGTCCGCTGCGAGGCCTCATAGGCGGCGAGAATGGCCGCATCGCCGCCCTCGATCGCATCAGGCCCCGTGATGAACAGCAGCGGTCCTTGCCCTGTGAAGGTGCTGCGCAGGGCGGTGTTCACCTCCTCCAGCGTCAGGTCAGCGACAATGGCCTCGAAGATCGCGAGGTCGGTGGCCGGGGCCGTGAAGACCTCGTCGTTGTTGACCGAGGCGGCCAGGCTGTTGGCCAGATTGGGCGTGCGGCGCGTCGCGGCGCCGGCGACGTTCTCGGTCAGCGCCGTACGGACCTCGGTGATCTCGCGGTCCAGCTCCTCCCGGGTGATGCCGAACTCGACGATACGGCGGGTCTCCTGCTCAATGGCCTCGAGCGCGCCGGCCCAATTGCCGTCCTGGTAGACGGCGGAGACGCTGGCGACCTCGGCCGCGCCGAACAGGTCCGAGCGGCTGCCCGATGCCCCGATGAAGGGCGGATTCTCGCCCCGGGCCAGACGCTGCAGGCGACGGTTCAGCACGCGGGTGCCGAGGCCCTCGATCAGGCCTTCGCGCTGGGTGGCCAGCGTGTCGGGACGGGTGTCAGGAGGGCTGACCCAGGTGATCTGGATAGAGGGCTGAACGCCGGCCTCGGTGTAGGAACCGGCCTCGAGGCCGCGCGGCTGAACCTCGCCCAGAACCGGCTCGGCCCCGTCGGGCGCAGGGTTCTGCCAGTCGCCGAAGGTGGCGATGATCTTGGCTTCCATCACGTCGACGTCGAAGTCGCCGACAGCGATGACCGTGGCGCGCGAGGGCCGGTAGTAGGCGCTGTAGAACTCGACGAAACGCTCGCGGGGCGCATTGGCCAGCACGGAGGTCGAGCCGATCGGCAGGCGGTCGGGGATCAGCTGGTCCTTCAGCAGGAAGTCCAGCTGGGCGATGACGGAACGCAGGCCCGGGCCGGCGCGGGTCCGTTCTTCGGACAGGACAATGCCGCGCTCGCGGTCGATGGCCCCGGTCGAGAGTGTGGCGTTGCCCAGCATGTCGCGCAGGATCATCAGCGAGGTGTCGACGGTCTCGTCGTCGGTGCGGGGCAGATCCAGCTTGTAGACCGTCTCGTCGAAGCCGGTCGAGGCATTGGTGTCGGCACCGAAGGCAAGGCCGAGCCGCTCAAGGATCTTGGTCAGTTCGCCTTCGGGAATATTGGTCGAGCCATTGAAGGCCATGTGCTCGATGAAGTGGGCCAGACCCAGCTGGTCTTCATTCTCCATCAGGGAGCCCGCATCGATCCGGACGCGCAGCGAAGCCTGCCCCGGGGGCGTGGTGTTGCGCACGATGGCATAGCGGAGGCCGTTGGGCAGCTGACCGAAGCGAACCGCCGCATCGGCCGGGACGTCGCTGATCTCGTGAGCCCACGGGTCGGACGGGCGCATGGCGTTGGCCGAAACGGCGGCGGCATCCTGGGCCATGACCAGGGAAGGCAGGCCCGCTCCGGCGATAACGGCGAGGCTGGACGCCGCGACCAGCAGAAGGCGACGGGGAGAACGCATGGGGACAGCTCCGTTGGGCACATCCGGATATTCCGGGAAATTCAGGACGTGCGGGATGGAAAGGCCCCGGACAGGGCCGTCCCTGTCACCCTAGCGGAGGGCGCCCGGCGTTTGAACGACCGGCGGGCGATTATTAACGAGAGTTAATTTCCGCTGCGCGACACATAGAAGGTCGCGGCATTGCCGACGGCATTGGTGCCGGTGACAACAGCCCGGTTTGACGCGCCGGCGGTGACCTGGGCGCTGGCGCTGACGTTGCCGGCGTTGGTCTGGTTGTTGGTCGCATTGATATAGCCGGCGCAATCGGCGCAGGCGAAGCCGGTCACCACATTGCCGGCAGCATCGGCCCCGACGTAGGCGTCATAGCCCTGGGCACCGGCGAACTGCGCATTCACCGCAACGCCCCCCGTGTTGATCTGGGTATTGTCGATCTCGACATAGATGTCGTTGTTGCCGACCGAGACTTCATTGGCGACGCCGCGCGCATAGGAATTGGCCGCGCCGTAATCGTAGGCGGTGACGATCGCCTGCGACTGGATCTGGCTGGAGTTGTCCTGACGGGTGGTGGCAACGACGGACCCGCCCTGATTCGACAGGACCACGCGGTTGGCGCCCGCATTGGCCCGGCCCGCAAGGTCCCAGGCATTGCCCGCATTGGTACTGACGCCGGAGTCGATGATGCCCCCGGTCGAGGTCTGGTCGATCACGAGGTTCTGCCCCGTGACCGAGGTGCCGGTGACGGCCACCACATTGGCCACAGCCTGGGCGGTAAACTCGGCCTCGGCCGGAATGTACTGCGTCGCCGCATAGTTGGAGGCGCGGACGTTGGCGTCCGAGCTCTGGGTTACCGATCCGTCGAAATAGCTGCGCTCTCCCCCGAGGGCGACCGTATTGCCGATGGCGGAGGCATCCACCCAGGCGCCGCCCAGCAGGCGCTCACTGCCCTCAGCCATGGTCGAGGTTGCGACGATCTCGACCTCGCCTACCGTCTGGGTCGCTTCGGTCGTCAGGGTCGCGTCGGAGGCGCTCAGGCCCAGATAGTTGCCGTTGGCCTGGGTGACCGCGCTGACCACACCCTCCGTGTCGCCGCCCAGCACAAAGGTGGTCTCGGCGCGCACGTCGCCCTGCAGCGTCTGGGTCGACCGGACCGTCATGGTACCGCCCTCCACGCCACCCGCGAGGCTGTTGCCGGTGGCGGAGTTGCTGACGGTCACCTGTTCCGACGAATCGACCACGTCCAGTGTCTGTTCGGCGAACACGTCGCCGAACTGGATCTGCTCGTTCAGGACGATCGACGGGTCCTGATCCTGCGCGGCAGCCTCAGTAGCGACTGCGGCGCACGTCACCGTCGCGGCGATCATGCCAGCGAGACGGATCGGCGCGTGTCTGGCCATTGTTCGTCTCCGTATTGGGATAGGCGGGGTAGTAGTTGCCGGTCGGACCGTAGGTGTCGCGCAGCAGCTCGTTCTGCGTATCGAGGCAGATCTCCGGGCCGGGCGCCCCGTAGAGGTTGGCCATGAACTCGATGATGGCTCGCTCGACCAGCGAACGCACGGCCAGCTGGACGGGCTCGAATCCGCCTTCGCCCGCCGAGATGTCGAAGACATTGCCGTTCATGAAGTCGAAGACGCCGGCCGAGATTTCACGGCCGATGATCTGCTTTTGATAGGAGACCACGTCGACGATCTCGAGCGAGGTCGTCTGCACCAGCCGAAGGTCGAGAGCGACATTCATCACATAGACCCGGCCCTGGAAGACGCCCGACAGGGGCGTGTCCGTGTCGGCCTCGCCGCCGCCGAAGTCCCATCCGCCCGAGCGGATATTGTAGTTCACCTCGGTGATGCCGCCCACAATGTAGAAGTCGGAGCCGGGGACCTGGCCGGCGATGATGCGGCGATAACCCGGGCTGTTCGGGTCGCCCGCAGCCTCGTCGCCGATGAGCTTGTTGTTCGCGTAACGGAGCTCAAGCTCGGATACCGAGGTGTCGAACCGTTCGACCATGACCGCCCCGGACTTGGCCAGGGCCGAGGTGGCCATGAGCGAGGCGCCACCTGTGATCTGGCGCCCGCCGTCCGGCGAGATGGTGCCCGTATAGTCGGCGATCTGTCCGACCGCGATGCGGGGCGACGGCAGGCCGTAGGTCCGCGCATAGTCGGCGAGGCAGAACAGGGCCGTGGAATAGGGCGTGGGGTTGGCCGTGACCGGGGCATTTCCGATCGGTGAGGCATAGAGGCCGTTGCTGCCGGACACCGGCGCAATACAGCCGCCCAGCAATGCCGCCGCGGCACAGGCTGCGCCCGCCGGTTTCAGCCAGCGATGGGAAGGGAAGGCGCTCATGGCAGGTCGATGGTCCCGTTCAGCGCCGTCCCGGCCGTGACATTGCCTGTGTTGTTCTGCCTGGAGTTGACGATGACCGTGTTCCAGTTGCCCTGAACCACGACATTCAGGCTGTTGCCGATGGCGGTCGCGCCGCCGATGGTGGTGCGTCCGTCACCGGATCCATTGGTCCAGTTGCCCCAGCTGCTCACCCCGCCGCTGGTCTGCGAATAGGCCGAGGCGCCGGTCTGGATCAGGCCGTTGACGATCAGGCGGTTGCCGTTCTGGTCCCGGGTCGAGCCGGTCTGGGGGCGAGCTGTCGTGTAGCGGGCGGCGCCATAGCCCGCCTGGAAGGGCGCCGTGCTGGTCCCGCCGGCGGATTGGGCCTGGGCCGCGGCCGGCAAGGCCAGAAATGTCGCTGCAGCCGCAGCCGCCAGTATGAGTCGCATCAGGGCGCTCCCGCGCTGTCTTTTTTGTGGGGCCCGCTCAGCAAGCCCCGTGCCAAAATGGAGCAGGGTTATTAAGAAGCGCTTGAGATTGCCCGACCGCTCGCGCATCTCAGGATGATGAACAGTCAACCCTGGGGCTCCGGCCCGGTTCGTGCCGGGCCGCCCGTCCGCGAACCCCTTACGAATGTGCCGCCGGTGGCTCTGGTGCTGGCCCTGTCCATGCCATTGCTGTTCTGGCTGCAGTTGCGGTTGCCGGACATGGGTCTGGGGTGGGCCTTCTATCCTGTGGATCTGGGCCGGACGCTGGGGTGGCCGGGTATTCTGACGGCCATGTTGCTGCACGGCAGCTGGACCCATGCCCTGCTGAATGCCGTGACAGCCCTCTGTTTCGCGCCACCGGTCGCGCGAATGCTGCCCGGGTGGAAGGGCGCCGGGGTGGTTCTGCTCTTCTATACCGTGTGCGGGATCATTGCGTCGCTGGGGTATGGCCTGTTTCATCCGGGCAGCACCGATCCCATGGTCGGGGCCTCGGGGGCGGTCTCCGGCCTCCTGGGGGCAGCCCTGCGGCTTCTCGGGCGACCGGCCTGGGCGGGGCCCAAGCCCTTGGGGGACAGGCGGACCCTGACCACCATGGCCGTGCTGCTGGCGATCAATGCCATCGTCGGCCTTATCGGCTATGCCCCGGGTGCCGAGGGCGCGCGGATTGCCTGGGAAGCCCACGCCGTCGGCATGATCGCGGGCTATCTGGCCGTCGGACCCCTGTTCCGCTGGAGCCGCGGACGGCGGCTGATGGCAGGCTGAGGCCGGTTCGCCGGCCGGGGATTTGCGTCCGGGCGCCGAGTGAGCGATCCTGACGTTACGAGCGGCCCGGTCCGCGGTCGTTCAGTCTCGATCAAGGGAGGAACGGCGTATGCTCGTCACCGAGATTCTCAAGGACAAGGGCGATGCGGTCTTTTCCGTATCGCCGGGCCAGACCCTGGTCGAGGCCTGTCAGGAGATGCACGCGCGCAAGATTGGCGCCGTCGTTGTCTGTGATTCCGATCGGGTGGTGGGTGTGCTGTCGGAGCGTGACGTGGTCCGCGCCGTCTCCCGTTCGGGCCCGGCGGCCCTGTCGGAGCCCGTTTCCAGCCACATGACCCGCGAGGTGGTGTTCGCAGAGCCGGCCGAGACGGCGACCATGCTGATGGGGCGCATGACCGATCGCCGTATCCGGCACCTGCCCGTACTGAAGGACAAGCGGCTGATCGGCGTGATTTCGATCGGTGATGTTGTCAAATGCCAGATCGAGGAAGCCACGCGCGAAGCGGAGAGCCTGCGGACCTATATTGCGGCAGGCTGACGCCGAGGCCTGGCTATCGCCGGAATTCAGCGACCCGGACTCTTTCAGAAAATCTTCACACGGGGCCTTTTCGGGGTTGCGGTCGGAAAGGGCGCCTCGTATATCGCCGCCTCGCTCGGAAACGGGCCGACGACGGAACGCGAAGCGCCACGGCGCACAGCAATCCAGGCGGAAATAAAGACCTTAAGGTTCTTGCTTCCTTCAATGTCTTCGGTTAGGTTCCGCGCCTTCGATCGAATCGTCGGACGGCCTCGGGGAGGTGTTTCTGTCTCCCTCTGGCGCTTTGCGGCCTGATCGCCCTGAACGGGTGAGGCGGCCGGAAAAAGCTCCGAAAGTTCGGTTGACACGGGAAAGACGCCTCTCTAGAGACGCCGCTCCCGCCGCCCACGGGTCTCTCGAGACTCTCCGGCGGACCGGTGAAAAAGTTCTCTACGGAGCGCTTGACACCAACTACCGAGGCGACTACATCGCCGCCTCCGCCGCAACCGGGCGCTAAACGGTCGGGTCGCTCCGGCGGCTCACGGTCTTTGAAATCGTTGATCTGGAAAGAGAAACGCAGGCGGCGGTGTTCTGGCGTCGACCCCGATTTAATCGGGGTTAGACATCGACACTGACATCTGCGGTCTTTTTGAAAAGACATACCATGTAACCGGTCTTCGGATCGGTAAACGTGGGATCTCGTCAAGAATACGTAGAACTAATGCCAGACGGCCTTCGGGTCGTCATGCTTAGGTCAGAAGTCAACTCAACCTGAGAGTTTGATCCTGGCTCAGAGCGAACGCTGGCGGCAGGCCTAACACATGCAAGTCGAACGGACCCTTCGGGGTTAGTGGCGGACGGGTGAGTAACACGTGGGAACGTGCCTTTAGGTTCGGAATAAGCCCGGGAAACTGGGTCTAATACCGAATGTGCCCTTCGGGGGAAAGATTTATCGCCTTTAGAGCGGCCCGCGTCTGATTAGCTAGTTGGTAGTGTAATGGACTACCAAGGCTACGATCAGTAGCTGGTCTGAGAGGATGATCAGCCACATTGGGACTGAGACACGGCCCAAACTCCTACGGGAGGCAGCAGTGGGGAATCTTGCGCAATGGGCGAAAGCCTGACGCAGCCATGCCGCGTGAATGATGAAGGTCTTAGGATTGTAAAATTCTTTCACCGGGGACGATAATGACGGTACCCGGAGAAGAAGCCCCGGCTAACTTCGTGCCAGCAGCCGCGGTAATACGAAGGGGGCTAGCGTTGCTCGGAATTACTGGGCGTAAAGGGCGCGTAGGCGGACATTTAAGTCAGGGGTGAAATCCCGGGGCTCAACCTCGGAATTGCCTTTGATACTGGGTGTCTTGAGTGTGAGAGAGGTATGTGGAACTCCGAGTGTAGAGGTGAAATTCGTAGATATTCGGAAGAACACCAGTGGCGAAGGCGACATACTGGCTCATTACTGACGCTGAGGCGCGAAAGCGTGGGGAGCAAACAGGATTAGATACCCTGGTAGTCCACGCCGTAAACGATGATTGCTAGTTGTCGGGCTGCATGCAGTTCGGTGACGCAGCTAACGCATTAAGCAATCCGCCTGGGGAGTACGGTCGCAAGATTAAAACTCAAAGGAATTGACGGGGGCCCGCACAAGCGGTGGAGCATGTGGTTTAATTCGAAGCAACGCGCAGAACCTTACCACCTTTTGACATGCCTGGACCGCCACAGAGATGTGGTTTTCCCTTCGGGGACCAGGACACAGGTGCTGCATGGCTGTCGTCAGCTCGTGTCGTGAGATGTTGGGTTAAGTCCCGCAACGAGCGCAACCCTCGCCATTAGTTGCCATCATTCAGTTGGGAACTCTAATGGGACTGCCGGTGCTAAGCCGGAGGAAGGTGGGGATGACGTCAAGTCCTCATGGCCCTTACAGGGTGGGCTACACACGTGCTACAATGGCGACTACAGAGGGTTAATCCCAAAAAGTCGTCTCAGTTCGGATTGTCCTCTGCAACTCGAGGGCATGAAGTTGGAATCGCTAGTAATCGCGGATCAGCATGCCGCGGTGAATACGTTCCCGGGCCTTGTACACACCGCCCGTCACACCATGGGAGTTGGTTCTA
>Ga0115011_10000177_pt1 | contig 57945 bp, 25 predicted proteins | sample TroAtlMetagenome_2_FD_88705 | JGI IMG/M metagenome (GOLD analysis project Ga0115011, IMG submission 88705) | Marine eukaryotic phytoplankton communities from Atlantic Ocean - Tropical Atlantic ANT8 Metagenome | ecosystem: Environmental > Aquatic > Marine > Oceanic | place: Tropical Atlantic... | reverse complement strand
GTGAAGTCGGCGGGCCCGAACTCCTCGGCCGCTATGCCTGTGATGGCACCGGTCGTGTTGTTGAACTCGAGGCCGGCGGGCATCGATGGGTGTACCTCCCAAGACTCCACATCGCCGCCCATTGTTATTGGTGAGAGGGAAAGCTGGGTCACGTTCACTGTAAGGTCGATCGAAGAGAGTGGGTATGATAGGAATATGTTGGACCCGTTAATCTCGTCCAGCGCATCGCAGATTCCATCCGAGTCGGCATCGTTTGGTGTAGAGGAAGAGTCCAGGTGATCAGTTCCGCAAGCCTGCTCTTCGACGTCGCTCCAACCGTCGTTGTCGTCATCAGGGTCAGTGACGTCCGCAATCGTGTCGTTGTCCGAGTCTGCCAAAACGGTGATGTTCAGGTAAGCCTGGCTCGTCTGCCCGCCACTGGCATTGGCCCAGATGATGTACTGGGTCGTCACCATAATTTCATCGGGAGTCCCCCATATGGTACCGTTCGTGCTTCCCCAGAAAACTCCAGAGGGCAGGTCCGGGGATATCTCCCAGGTATCAGGGGGGGATCCTGAGGTCTGCCCAGCGAAGGCCTGCATCTGTGTGCCATTCACCAGGTTCAGCTCGTCCTGGGGCAGAATCAGCGACAAACCGTCGCCGATGATCCATATGGTGAAGTTGGCGGAGCTAGTCCCTCCCGAGTTAGTAACGGTCACAGTGTAGTTGGTGACATTGGTTACTAGCAGCGGAACCCCGTATATCCTTCCGTTCTCGGAGTCGAAAGAAAGTCCCATCGGCATTCCGGTTGGGTCGATCGAGTATGAGTCAACGACCCCTCCACCCAGAGTCGGCAAAATGTCCACAGTGGAGTCCCTTGGGATGAGGAAGGTTCCGTTTCCATACGCTATTGTCGGAGCTGCTTCGTTGATTGTCAGCGTGAAAGTGATCACCGTTGCCGCCCATTCGTTGCTGATCCTGAGCTTGAAGGTCGAGGAAGTCAGATTGACTTCCGGGGTCCCCCATATCGTGCCGTTTTCCTGGCCGATATCGAGGCCACTAGGCAGTGATGGAACGAATGTCCAGTTTGCTATCGTCCCATTGATTAGGGTGGGTGAGATAGGGTCAATTTCGGTTCCTCTCTCTAGAGTGAAACTCGTGTACGCGAAGACCACATTGGGCCTCCCATCGAGTATGGTGAAGGACACGTTGAACTCAATCGCGCCCAAGTCCGAGTCGTTCGCCCAGATTGTGAAGTTGGACTCGGTCATGTTCCATGCAGGGGTCCCCGAGATGACGCCCGTGCTCGGGTCCATGGCCAGTCCGTCTGGGAGCTGGGGGTAGATCTCCCAGCTGTCGATGTATTCGGCCCCATTGGACTGCGTCGCTCCTATCGTGCTCAGTCCGACAGGACCGAAGAGAACCGGGTCGCCGTAGATGAATGAGGCATTTTCGATGGAGTGAGTTATCGTACCTGACATGAACATCAAGGTCCTGTAGTTGTAGCTGTCGTACGGCATGACGCTCCCATTCCAGTAAATGCTGGACTGGTCCGTGTAGAAGTTCACCATTATGTTCCCATTGGGGTCGATTGCGACATCCTCCCAGTCTAGCCTGTGTGAATTAGCAACGCTGTTACCGCTCTCCACATACTCCTCGAAGCTGATGTCCATATTCTGATCGAGCCTCAGGATCCTGTGATTGTGCGAAATGTACTCGTAATTGCCTATGAATAGCCATACATGGTCCCCTTCTTCCATCAGCATCTGGCTGTAGCGGTTGGTATATCGCCCACCGTAGTTCTGTAGGCAGCTCTTGTGAGAAGAGTCAAGGGAGTGATTGCTGCCATTTAGCTTCAGAACTAGCATGGAGTCGCCATTCTGGCATGTGGATTGGGTTATTTTCCTGGTGTCGTAGGACCTGCTTTCGTTGAACCAATGCAATGTCCCTGAGATGTTGAGGGAACGCATGTCGTTCTCATACCAGAGTGCAATCACCAGGTCTCCTTGTGAGTCAAGGGAAATCATCGATGAGTCATACGATTCCGAGGAACCCGGCCCCATCGCAACAATGGTCGAAGCTGAGAGCCACCCCCCTGTTTGGTTTATCGAACCCAAGACATAGTGGTAACCGCTCGCGGAAGTGGTGATTTCACCTAACCTAGTGTCCCCCTGGGACTTCATCAGGACTTCCACCGAACCGTTCGCCCCGACTCCCATCCCCTGCAGATCTATTTTGACCGAGCTCTCGGAACTCACGGATGTCGCCCATATGTGGCTCCCCGCGGAGTCAACTCTAGCGAAGAAGGGCCTGTAGTATGCATTTCCAGTCGGTGGGACTGTGAAAGAAGCCCCTCCGAAGTTGAAGGTCCGGTCGCTTTCCGATGTTCCGGCCCTCAGGATCCCGCCCCATGTCAATTCGTCAGAAGAGTCGTCGAAGTGAATAGCGGCCCTGGATAGATAGCCTTCCGCCTTTAGGTTAGAGCTCGAGCTTCCGGATGAGGCGTAGGCGTCCTGGACCCACCTCACTTCTCCATCCGGATCGACTGAGATGACGAAGGCAGCCCACCTAGAAGGCTGGTCGTTGCTGTTGCCTGGCAAGTTCAGAGTGGTCCCGTCTCTGTGCCCGCTGATGTAAGCGTTCCCAGAGTCGTCCAGAACTAGCTCACCGACATACATGGATGACCCTGCGTCCAATGGCAGGACCCATGACCAGGTCCCATTCGCCATCCTCTTCGCCAGGTAGGCGTCACTGCCCGCGGAGTATGATCCCCAGGAGTAATCCCCCAGGTTCGATGCCCCATCAGAGCTCCAGGCCCCGTAACTACCCCAGATTCCGTAGTAGTACAGGTTCCCACTCGCGTCGAAGGCGTGCTGAGTATAGCCTTGGCCGTCTTGACTGGCTAGGCGCTGGAAGTCGTCTATTTCGCCGTGACCCCCTATAGAGGGCGAGGGGGATCTGATGTAGAATGTCACAGTGACGTTGAACTGGGCGAAGCTGCTGTTCGAGTATACCTTGAAGGACGTCCCCGCCAGGTCTATCTCGGTCGGATTGCCGGAGATCAAACCCGTCGTGTTGTTTATCGAAAGCCCGTCAGGTAGGCTCGGGGCCCAAACCTCAACGAGACCCTGTCCGCTAACGCTGGGCGCTTGGGAGAAGTACTCCCCTTTGGTCATGGTAAACTCAGTTGCCCCGTAGTCAATGACCGAAAACTCAAGCGTGTCGCAGATCCCGTTACCACCTGCATCGGTAGGGACGAACCAGTAGGAAGGGTCTAGCAACGCTCCCTTGTGGTGCAATATCGCAGAACTATAACTAGTCGAAGTGAGTGACAGGTTCGCGTTAGCGGACAACAAGTAAGGGTCATCCTGCTTGTCGAAGTCAAGGGTCAGCCTAGCGAGGTTCTGGTAAAGCAGGGCACTGGAGGAGGGCCATCCATTGCTCTGCCATACCTCTTCAGTCGTCCACGAACCCCCGTCCTTGTGGGAGAGCATCAGCTTCCCGGAGGAGTGGTTCACCCATGCGACGTAGGGGGTGCTGGATGAGTTGCTGTTCAAGTCAACCCCGACGTTCCTTCCCGTGGAGGAGGCCACCTTCTCCGCCGTCCATGACGAACCGTCGAAGGTTGCGAACCAGAGGTCCGTATCGTTGTACATGGCGGCGTAGAGAGTCCCGTCGTCGGCCATGTGCAGCTCTGATCTGTGCTGCTGCGCGCTTGAGTATGACGAGTCGCTCTGCGCCCCGTTGCTTTGGTCTCGCTCTAGGATAAGTTCGGGATCGCTCCAGGAAACGGTCGAGCCGCCCGTGAGGTTGCCTCCGGAAAGATCAGCAGAGTAGTGGTAGAATCCCACAGGGAGTCCAGCGTTCCTGGCGGTGAAGTTCACCATCATGATGTGCAGGGTCCCATTCGGCCCGAACGACATCTGAGCGTGGTGATCAGACGAAGCAGACAATCCGTCGGGAACGTTCACTTCGAAAGCAGACCCGTTTCCCACGTACCAGCCCTCTATCTTAGGCCCCCCAGATCGGTCGTACCACCTAACAACCATGTCCCCCTCCAAGCTCACTGCGGTCTCGTGGCTGTAGCTTTCCGAGTGATCTGCTAGATCGACTCGGTCCTCGATACCACTCCGGTTGTCGGAGCCGAAGGACACGCCCCTCTCATCAGTCACGAAAACCACCCCTTTGTGTGATTGCGCTTCCCAGTAAAGGTAGTCGTTCGTGTCAGTGATGGTACCCATCGTGGTAGTGCCATCGTATCTCAAGAGCCCGTAATACAGGTAGTCGTCGTTCTGAATGGAGTAGAAGTTGATCCCGTGGTCGGAGAATGTGAAGTCGTATCCGTAGTGGCCGTAGTCACTGTTCGAGGTAGGCCACTCTCCTGACGAGTTCCAAAGCCCTCTGTGCGACCAAGTGTCCGACTCCCCGCCGTAGCACTCGATCTGGTACGTGTTGTTCCAACCGTCCCCGTCCACGTCATCGTCCAGCGGGTCGCAAATCCCGTCCACGTCGTAGTCGGCAGGGTTGGACAGGGCGGACCATGGAAGGGTCCCGCAGGCCTCTTCCTCCGTGTCCGACCAAGTGGAGGCGTTGTCCTGCCCGATAAGCTGGATGTTAGGGTCGTCATCGTCCGAGTCGACCTCGTCGCAGTACAGGTCGACATCCGCGTCAGGGGGCGTTGAGGTGTCATCCAGCGGGTCGCTATTCACGCCGCAGCCACCTAGCTCGAACGTGTCGTTGAAGCCGTCGTCGTCATCGTCTATGTCCGCGTTGTTCCCGATTCCGTCCAGGTCTGTGTCCACCCACTCGGTCTCATCGAGGGGGAAGTCGTCGTTTAGGTCGGTGTAGTTGTCGTTGTCGTCGTCGTAGTCCCAGATGTCTATCCACCCGTCGTTGTCGTAGTCCCTGGCGAACATGCTCAGGTCCGTCGGCTGAAGGCCCACTCCCATTTGGTCGCTGGATGTTCCGATGTCATCGTCTCCTGCCCTGTAGACCCCCAGCCTGCCGTCCGAGCTCTCACCCCAGCACCTGACCGTCGAGTCCACAAGGATGGCGCAGGTCATGTCGTAACCAGCAACGATTGATATCGTGCTCGATGTGAGGCCAGTTCTAGTCAGGTTCACCCCCATTTCTTCGGGAGCGTCTATGTTCTCGGTCGACCCAATACCCAATTGTCCCGCATGGTTCCTACCCCAGCAGGCGGATTCAGCGGTCTCGAAGATGATGCAAGTGTGAGCCTTGCCCGTGCTAATCTGGGTCACGACTCCCGTCCCTATGTCTACCGTGGGGAGGAAGTCGCCCATCTCAGGGGCTTCGTCACCGGTGTTGCCGGCTGTTATCCCAAGGCCCGTGCGCCCGTACAGGTTGTAGCCCCAGCACCTCACGCTGCCATTGTCGAGGGCGACGCATGTAACTCCTGATCCGGTCGAAACACTGTATGCCGTCCTATTTTCGCCCAGGTCTACTCCTGACAGCTTGTTCCCGATCTGCGCGTTACATTCCCTGGTGTTCTGGGCTGATGTGATGGTCGGGTGGCAGGAAATGCCGGCCCCTGCGGTAGGGGGACTCTGAAGGTCCAGGCCCGTTCCGATGTCCTCGGTGTGCTCCTGCCCCATCTGCCCGTAGGTGTTGTCGCCCCAGCACTTCAGAACCCCGCTGTCTAGGATCGCGCAAGAGTGCCTCTCTGCCACGCTGATCTCTATGGCCGTTCTCCCGCTACCCAGGTCGACCGTTCTAAGGTGGTCCCCCATCTCGAAGGGCCCATCCCCCATGTTCGAGGTGTTCCCTATGCCCAGCTGGCCTGCGTTGTTCCTGCCCCAGCACTTGACGCTGCCGTTGTCCAGCAGTGCGCATGTGTGGGTCTCACCAGCGTCAATCTGAGTCGCAGTCCTGTTCGTCCCTAGGTCGATTGTTGCTAGGCCGTCACCCCAGATTTCCTCGGGCAAGTCACCCGTGTTCCCCGATGACGTGCCATATCCCGTGACACCGTACGAGTTCCTGCCCCAGCACTTGACGCTGCCGTTGTCCAGCAGTGCGCATGCGTGGTACTGCCCGACGGCAATGTCCACAGCGGTCCTGTTGCTCCCAAGGGGAACAAATGGCAGATAATTCCCCATCTCGTTCCTCTCGTCCGAGGCCGCTCCAGTGGCGTTTCCGTGGCCAAGCTGACCGTAGGTGTTGTCGCCCCAGCACTTCACGTGCCCCTCACGTGACCGGGCGCACCCGAAAAGGCTGGAGGCCTCTAGGTCTATCTGTACCACGTCACTCGGCTTCAGCCCTATGGCCCTGCTCCCTCCGCTCGGGGCGTAGACAGGATCGCCCCCACCGTCCATCCAAATCTGCTGTGGCTCGTTATGGTCGCTACCGTCTTCGTCCCATTCGCCCCAGCATCTGATGACCATGTATTCGTGGGTAATGTTTTCGAACATCGCGCATGTCGTTCTTAGAGCTGTTCCCGCTATCGAGGGGGACGAGACTACCACCTCCAATGGCTTCCAGCCACCTGTTGCTATGATGTCGACAGGATCTGCCGAATCAGCAGAGGCCCCATTGCCCAGGGCCCCCGTGCTTCCGTTGCCCCAGCACTTGACCCCTGAGCCGACAACTGCGCATCCATGGCTATGTCCCACGCTGATCGATGACATGACCGTGAGTCCATCGCCCACGGAGGTCCCCATGGGGTGGGGGTCAGAGCTTCCCATCGCAACTGGGGCCTCTGACTTCGCCAATGAGTAGGTCAAGTTCCCCCATCTAGCGTCGTAGTAGGTAAGGCGGGCCCTGCCATCAGCGTCTGATGCATCTATGTTGAGGGAATGAGCACTCGTGAAGCTGCCGACCTGATTCGAGTCCTGCTCGAAACGTACCCATTGGGTGCCATCCCACTCAACGGTATTTATCTGCTCAGGGAAGCTACCAGCGTATGCTATCCTTATCAGGCCAGTAGGAGAAATGGAAATCGACGTTGCCGCAAAATTATTCATCCCCGCTCTTTGCTCTACAATTGAGCTGGTCCACGTGCTCCCATCGTAGCGCGCGTACATGAGTCGTTTGTTGTTATTATCGACGTAGGCTATGTGGGGCATGCCCTGGCCGTCCAGGACTATGGAGGAGTAGAGCCCCGTATTGGCCGTGCTCGAGTCTACGCTGGTCACCTGCCAAGAGTCACCCGCCCCGGTCGCGTATAGGAGCTCTCCCGAGCCACCGCTTCCGTTGTAGAAGCTCAGGTGGGCAATGCCGCTGGCGTCCATTGCGTACCCCAGGCCGAAATGGCTGCTCCCCACCGGGGCAATCTCGTAGGTTTTCGTGATCGTACCAGGGATGAACATCCCCATCAGATTTTTGCCCGTTTCGTTGTAGTAAGCGATGCGAATGCTCCCTGTGTGGTCCATGGCCGCTGTCACGTACCTCCCAGCGTTCCCGATGTTGCCCAGTTCCCTGAACGACCACGAACTACTGGAATCGCATCCCCCCGTGCACTGGGCGTAGTAGAGGTCGTTTTCGTTGTGGTAGTCGTAAACAATGTGCAGGGCGCCGTCATCGTCGACCATTAGTGACACTGCGATGCCAATGAAGTGGTTGCCATTATCATGGATATTGGTGGGCGTCGACCAGCTGGAATCGCTAGGGCTCTTGTTCGAGTATTCCAGGTGCCTGCCAGACCTGTCCATGTAGGCTATGTGAAGCCCGTCCTCATCGTCAACTGCGAGTGATTGGGTCCTCCAGTATGTGCCCGCGTCCCACCAGCCAGAGTTGTCATCGACCTTCAAGCTGGTCCATGTCCCCCCTTCCTTGCTCGCGACGTACAGGTCATCGTCATGATCGTTGGCGTACGAGATGTGGGGTGCCTCGGTGCTGTTGAGGACCAGGTCTAATTGCCCCCGATTGTAATGATATGGGTAAGAGTAGACTACCTCGTAGTCCCAGCTAGAACCGTTCTTGACTGCGTACTTCACCTCGTACTTCCACGATCCAGTGCTAGAGTCTCTGTATTGGTACGCTATCCTGGGGCTCCCTGTCCCATTGACCTCTATTGACGTGTCTATCACGTCCCCATCTAGGTCCTCTACTATCGATATCTCCCATCCCGTGCCGTTGAAGTAGGCGTACTTCACGTGGTCGTTGCTCAGGTCAGCGTAGGATATGTGGGGGTGGTTGCTACCGTCCAATGCGATTGACGTGAACTCCCCCACCGTACCGTCATCGACCGTTTCTATGGCAATCGTGTCGCCAGTCCTCTTGGCGTATTTCAGGTCGTCGTTGGTAACGTCCCAGTAGGAGTAGTGGGTGTTCCCGTGCCCATCAATCGCGATGGAGTTGAATCTCCCGACGTCGGCTGCTTCATCGTCTATCTTGGTCACTATCTCTGGCAGCCCTAGTGCGGAAGATGAGACTGCGATCGAGTTATATCCGGTTCTGTTGAGGTGGAATATGTCCACATTCTCCCCTATGTGCAAGTGCGGCCCCATCCCTACATATCCGCCAGCAGTCGTGCTTCCTACCGAGTAGTGGGCCCAGGCATTAGACCCCGTATGCACTACGACGTGCCTGAGGTCGTCATCGGTCTCATCCCTGTATAGTACGTAGGCGGTGCCGTTTCCGTCTAGGTCCATTGAGAGGTCATTGCCGGCGTTCTTATCGGCTTCCGCCATGATGTGGACCCATGTCCCAGCAGCGATGTCATTGGAATAGGATACCATGGCATCGCCATCAGATCTGTATGCGATCCTGGGCATCCCCATCGGGTCAAGGTCTAGGTCCACGGCGTCAATGGCAGCATCTACGTTGACGTCCGTGAAAGTCCATGAGCTCCCATCATGGGAAGCGTACCTCAAGTCGTCAGATGATTCGCAAAGGTAGGCGATCTTCGAGTTGTTGCTTCCATCTATCTCAAGTGAGGTGCGTTTCCCCACATCGGCACATGTTCCGGATTCCGCCTGCCCGGAGTCAACGACCTCGATCACCCAGCCGGACCCGTCCCACACAGCCAGCTCTAGGTTTTTGTTTGTCACGTCGTAGTATGAGATACGCGGGAATCCCGCTTCGTCTATGGCGATTGAGTTCCATTGCCCCTTGGATCCGCCCCCCCCATCGTTCACCACTTCGTCGTTCCAATCAGTCCCGTTGTAGTGGGAGTACCTGAGGCTGGTGTTAGCCGTGTCATAGTATGATATGTGCGCCATGTCGCTCGAGTCGATCTCCAGGGAAGCATGTCGGACTTGAGAGTTCGATGTAATGGACTGCAGCGTCGTGACGTTCCACTCAGTGCCATTGTGCCAGGCGTGTCTGATGTAGGCTACGTCGGTGCCTGGCGTGTAGTCGACGTAGTGATAGGCCACGTGAGGGTTTCCCGATGAGTCTATCTCTATTTCGCTCCACCCGTCACCCATCCTTTTGTTGCTGTGCGAATCCGAGTCAATGGCTACCGGGTTGCTCCACTGCGTGCCATCGTATGACGTGTACATCAAGTCCTTAGAGTCCGAGTCGTAGTAAATGGCGTGCCTGGTACCGTCATCGGCGACGGCGATTCCCGTGTAGAGTGGATCGTCGCTGGCGTAGACCAGCTCGCTTGGCTCGGCCCCGAGCATTGCCGTCGTGTGCACTAGTGAGCTGCTAGCGGTGTCGTATGTCGCGAAGTGGATCCTTCCATGGGCGTCAATTGACGCCCCAAGGCCATTGGAGGAGTCGCATTCGTCCGACTCGAGGCAAACCTGGTAGTTGACCCAAGAAGATCCGTCCTGCCTCGCGTATGATATTCCGGACAAAGTCTCTATCCCGTCGTGGTAAGTGTCGTTGCTGTAGGCTATCAGCAGGTTCCCACGCGAGTCCCTTAGAAATACCGATTTCTTACCGTCCTCCCCCTGTTCGCCATCGCCTGATACGATCGTGGTCACCACGTCAGTGACGTAGGTTTCCTCCGAGCTGCCCCAGCACACCGTCTCCGAGCTGTCCAGAAGAGCGCAGGTTACGTCATAGCCAGCGCTCACTCCCCTCACGTTGCTACCAGTCCATTTTGCTGCCACGGGGCTCTGACTGGAGGAAAGGTCGACCAAAATCGGATCTAACGACTCCTGCTCTGAGAGGGAGTGGTTTCCAAGGACCCATACTGAATCTCCTCCATTGTGCCCCCAGCAGTAGACTTGTCCCGAGTACATGAGGGCGCAAGTGTGCCTACCTCCAAGGGATAGATCAGAGACGCCAACGGAGTCCTCCCAGTTCACCCTAGTCGGGACGGATGACTGGTCAATCTTCCCGTACTCGTTGCCTATGACTCTCATTTCGTCGATGTATATCGTAGCTTGCCTGCCGTAGGTCTCGATTTTTATTGGGACCGGGCTCCCTGAGCCCTGGCCCGAGTATGTTTCCGGAACGGTGAAGCTGACTGTCTGCCAGCTGGAAAGGATGCTAGTGGCTGTGGTAGCGTTGGAATACAATAGGAATATTTCTTCGCCATTCGCGTGAATCTTCAGCCAATTGTTGCCGTATCCGCTGTAAGAGCCCCAATATGCTGCTCTGATTTTGAATGAGACGGTGTCACCCGCCTCCAGAGTGAAGTGCGCCCCAGAGGTCATTGAATGGGTGGCCCAGCTATTGCGGTATGCCCTATACACTTGGTCGTAGCCCTCCGCTGGCCCATAGATTCTGTTAATGTTGGAACTGACCCATTCCCTGCTGTTGTCACTGAAGTTCTCGTACTGGTAGCCTTTCCCGGTCACCATCCTGCCGTTCCTACCATCCGTCCCGTTCCCCCAGCAGAAGATCTTGCTCGACATCGTGGTCATGCAGCTGTGATCCGCCCCTATCGCAATCTTGGAGGCCGACTCATTTGCCGGCATGCTGGCATAGCCCGGCAGCTCCTGGGCCGTCTCGGTCCCCCTGCCCAGCTGTCCATCAGCGTTCCTGCCCCAGCATACCAGCTTCCCGTCCACCCCGACGGCGCAGGCGTGCGCGGTCCCCGCGGCTATCGCCACCGCCTTGAAACCGACAGGAAGCTCGACGAAAACCGCCTCACCGTCCGAACCGGCTCCACTTGCGCTCTCTGTCCCGCCTAGTGAAGTCCCAAGCTGTCCCTCTGAGTTATCGCCCCAGCATACAACGCTGTAGTTCGTTGATGGGTTGGGGGGGGTCACCTCGGTGAAAGCACCCACAGTGCACCCGAATCCCTCTCCCACAGCCAGCGCATCTGATCCCGACGCCCTCGTCTCGCTAGCGATTCCGTCGTAGGCGTCGCAAACGCCGTCCTGGTCGGAGTCGTCAGGGACGCTAGAGCCGTTCCTGAAGTTGGATTCGCACCTCGCCTCGTCCCTCCTTGCCCACCCGTCGTCGTCTATGTCGCTCAGAAGACCCGAATTTGTCATTCCCTCTTGCAAGAATAGAGTCAGGGACTGGGTGGATCCCGGATAGTATACGAATCCCCACATCTTGCCCATCGGTCCTATTTCAATCCCGACCCATTCGGAGTCTCCGACCTCGGATACTTCCGTTACCGACCATTCTCCGTTACTTTTGTGCAGGGCGAAGGTCCCGCTATTAGTCCCAACCAAAATTACTGCCGAGATGTCAGGCCCAATTGCAATGTCTACTACGCCTGACTCGTAAGCTGCATCCAACTGCTCTGATGACCAAGATTCAGCTGTGTTGCATTCAGAGGGGCAGGAGGAGTAGTAGAGCCCGCCGCTTCCATTGAGGAATGCTAAGTGGTACGAATCGTCCAAACCGAGGTCAAAAGAGAGTGAAGAGTTGTCTGCTGTTCCACTCCCCAATAAGGTCGTGTTGGTGACTCCACTGAACCCGGAGGAGTTCAAATGGGCTATGTAGACGTAATCATCACCCGAGCGGCTTTCCCTGCAGCCGTCATTTTCGTCGCAACCTGTTGTGTGTAGGAAGGCTACGTGGATGGACCCATTGAGGCCGACGTCTGTACTCAGTGCGTTCGATTCAGAGCCACCTGTGATTTTCCACTCGTCGCCGTAGCCGGTGTTATGGTCGAAGTTAGGGTGGTACCAAGAGCTGTCCGAAGTACAGCTATCAGCCGCGTAGCGCTCAGCCCAGCAATGTCTTGCGTGTAAATTTCTAGTGTAAGCCGAACCAGCCACTGTTAGCTCTTGCAAAATTACGTAGATCGATCCATTGTCTGATGACTCTATGGAAGATGCACTGAGGCTCTTCGAGGACGAGACCAGAGCTGAATAGACCAACTGGCTGCTCCAGACACCATTGATCTTGGTGTAGTATGTTGCATTCGATCCGACACCGGGGCTATCGCTTAGAACAACGATGTGGGGGTTCCCACTATAGTCGATGTCGAGCCCAACGTCTACGATGGTTTCCCCCTCCAGATCGACAACTTGCTCCGTCGCCCATTTTCCTCTGAAGAATATTGCGAACTTCACTGCCTCATTCGTTTCATCGACGTAAGCCACTGCGCCACAGGAGTCAGGAGTGAGTGAGGTGGAAGTCATGTTGCCCACGTACGAGTTCTGGTTGTCCAGGGTGTCCTGGGCGAGGGGGGCTCCTTGCGCGGGTCCGCCACAGGGTTGGTCCAGGGTCTTCTCTGGGAGGTATAGCTCCACGAATTCCAGATTGTCACCCATCTCTTCCGCTTCGTCGCCCGTGGCCCCACTCTTTCCAAGCCCAGTCCTGCCATCGATTCCAGCACCCCAGCACTTCAGCATGGTATTGTTTAACACCGCGCAGGCGAACGCATCACCGACATCCAATGAGGTGGCGTAGAGTCCACTGCCCATATCTAGAGTCTCTAGGCTGTCCCCCATTGAGAATTGCAGATCGCCCCTGTTGTTGGCATCTCCGAGTCCCAGTGCGCCCGAAGCACCAGCACCCCAGCACTTGACTATGTCCGGCGTATCTATTGACAAGTAGCGAAGAATTGCGCATGTTGAGCCGCCATCGCCCACAGCGACTGACTGCACAGACAAACCGCTCCCTAGGCTGACGACGTTCATGTTATCCCCCAACTCCGAGCCCTCGTCACCCATGTTGGCCGTGCTCTCGCTCCCTAGCCTACCATGGGACCCTCTTCCCCAGCATGCTAGCACACGGGCACTTGTCCAGATATCCTCTAGGATTGCGCATGTCATGTCCTCTCCGGTACTGATTTGTGTCGCGATCCTTCCTGAGGGCAAGTCTACCAACGCCAAGCTTCCATTCATCTCTCCGCCCTCGTCACCTATGTTTTCGGTACTCCCGATCCCAAGCTGGCCGTAGCTGTTGTCCCCCCAGCAGGCCATCTCCCCGTCATCCCAGAGGACACAGGTATGCCCATTTCCGGTAGAGACCTGTGTGAGCCCCTGTCCTCTGTTTGGTAGGTAGGAATGGGGCAATGAATCGTCGCTCACATCCTCTGATGTGTCACCTATCCAGTCCGTGCTACCGATCCCAAGCTGGCCGTAGCTGTTGTCTCCCCAGCAGACAAGCTCATCTGACGATGAGTCATTGATTATCGCACATGCATGCTTATTCCCTGCATCTATTGAGGTGGCGTTCCAATCGCCTATGAGGACTCGATCCGTGCTTGTACCCATCTCCAGGTAACCATCGCCCCTGGAGCCTGAACCAATCTCCCCTGCCGCGCTTCCTAGGTGCGCATTACGTCCCCAGCACTTTATCGTCGCATCGCTAAGAAGTCCGCATGTGAAGTCTTCACCAGTAGCAACTTCGGTGAAAGTCAGTCCCGGCCCCACGTCAGTGAACATCAGGTAGATTCCCATTTCCTCATCCTCGTCACCGTAGTCGGCTGTGTTCTCATGACCGGTCTTGCCGTATTCGCCATCCCCCCAGCACTTCATCTGGTCCAAAGTCCCAGTAGCGCAAGCATGAGAGACTCCAAGGGAGATGGATGCTACCTCTGAGTTGTCCGCCTCGAATCTTTGGGGGGTGCCCCCCAACTCCTTCTGTGTGTAGTCCTTAGTTGTCAGGAGAACTAGTTGAGTGCTGGCGAGGAGAAGCAAAACAAGGCACAGCGCCCTGAATGATGACCTTGCTGTCGCTCTCATAGTTACATCAAGGGCTCAGGGATACTTTTCACAATTGCGCCTCTAGACCCTATTTTTGAAATTCAGACACCCCTTAAGGGGTGTCTCTTACTGACCAGTCAGGATTCTGGCTTGTTCTGCCCAGAGCTGCCTCTTTATCCGTCCAGGGAAGTACTCAATCGCATCGTTCACCACATCCGCAATTTCATCATCCAGCTTCGCCAGCTGCCCCAGGGTGGAGATGCCAAGGGCATTGAGCTTCTCTTCTAGCGAGGGGTCTATTCCGTCTATTTGCTGGAGGTCATCCACCTTTCCGTTTGATTGACCGATCACATCGAAGTTAATGGTCGCCGACTTGATTCGGATTCTTTCGAGGATGTAGTGCTCCTTGCTCATCGACCCTTCAAGCTCCCTGAGCTCTTCCAACTTCTTCTCGACCTCGATTCTTATGGCCTCTGCAGCACGTTCCTCGTCAGCAGCCATCAACAGCCTCCTTTGACGCTCCTCCTCAATCTGCTTGCGCCTCTTCTCAGCCTTCCTCTTGACCTTCTCCTTGGCGTCTCTGAGCCTTCTGGCCTCCTCGGCCGCCTTCTCCTCGGCGGTCATGATCCTATTCTCTGACTTCTTCTTCTCCTTCTCGGCCTCCTTCTCGGCCTTCTCCTCAGCCACGGTCTTTTCTTTGAAGTCTCTGAGCTTCTTCTTCTCTTCTTCTACTTTCTTGAAGGCATCGACCTCATCCTTACGGGCCTCCTTGGCACTCTTCTCAGCGTCCATTCTGGATTTCTTCGCCTCAAGCATCTTGTTTCTTGTCTTTTCTGTTTCGCTAGAGGCGGCCTGGGCCTCTTTCTCTGCGGTCTTGCGTTGCTTGATAGCATCTGCAAGCTCCTTCTCTGCAGCCTTCCACTTGTTCGTCTCCGTGACCACGTCTTCCTTTGCCTTCTTGTGGGCCTCAATCTCGCCCTTTGCTCTTCTTCCTGCATCGGCCTTCATCCGTAGCTCCGCTTCCGTTTTCTTCCTGGTCTCTTGGGTGGACTTAGCTTGGGTCTCGGTCTTCCTTTCTAGCTCCAATCGTGCCTTCTGCTCGCTACTTGCTTTGTTCTCATAACGGTTCTTGGCAGTCGTCGCCTCCCGTAGCTTGGCCAGCGCCGCATCTCTTTCAGTCTCAGCCTTCTCTGCGGCCTTGGCAGCCTCCTTGCCCCTCTTCTCCTCTTCATCGACTTTCTTCTTGGCCACCTTCTCCGCCTCAGACTCTGATTTCGCCTTGGCGATTGCTTGGTCTGCAGCTGTCCTTGTTGTGCTCGCCTTATCCACAAGGGACTTTGATTCCTTCTGGGCCTCTGTGGCACTCTTCTCGGCAGCACTCCTGTCCTTGGTCGCCTTCTGGAGGTCCGAATTAGCCTTCGAGAGTTTGGAACTGTTCTCTTCGAATTCCGAATGGGCCTTATCCATTGTCTTTTTTGCCGCATCTAGGGCCTTTTGGGCCTCGTCACGGGCCTTTTCCGCTTCCTTTAGGCGAGCCTCAGCCCCCTTCCTTTCAGTCGCAGCCCTTTTGGCCTTCTCGTCAACCAGCTTAGTTTGCTTCTCCTGCTTTTCCAACGCTGCTTCAGATGATTTCTGTGACTTTTGGGCCAAAGAAGCCTTCTTCTCTGCGTCCTTTCTCGGCTTGATGCTGGATTGGTATGCCTTTTCGGCTTCCTTGGCCTTCTGAGAAGACTCTTTCTTCTTCTTCTCCGCACCCTCTTTGGCCTTGTTTGCCTTGCTTAGGGTATCTTCGGCCTTGGCCTTGGCCTTCTCCTCTTCCCCCCTCATCCTCTCGAAGTCTTTGAGAATCTTCGCCTGCTTCTCAATCTCGCTTTTCATCCCGTCAATTTGACTCTTAAGGTTCGATATCTTACTTTTTGCTACTCTGACCGACTCACTAAGCTTTGCAAGCTCGGCTTTCTGGTCGGCGCCCTTCTTCTTCTCCGCCTCTAGCTCCTTCTGCACTTTCAAATTCTCTGAATTGGCCGTTTTTAGATCACTCATTAGGTCGCTCGATTCTTTCGAGAAAACCTCTATTTTCTTTAGGTCCTGATTGTTCTCCTTTGTTAGTGAGTCAAGGCTTTTCTGGGCCGAAGCCGAGTCTTTCTTCAGCCCCTCTAGTCTCGCTTTGTCGTTTTTGACCTTGCTTTCTAAGTCCGCTAGTTGCTTACTGGTCCTACTGCTCGATTTGTTAAGTGAGTCGAGGCTCTTCTGTGCTTTGTTCTTTGCACCTGCCTCCACTTTGATTCGCTTCTCTAGATCAGCCTTTTCCTTGCTCATCTTGTCAATGCTTGATCTATGCTTGCTGGCTGACTCGTTAGCCTCTGAAAGCCTCTTCTCCGCTTCTCCTCTTGAGGCCTTGGCCGCTTCAAGCCTCTTTTCCGCCTGCTTCCTGTCGCCGGCCGCCTTCTCCGCGGTCTTCTTCAGTCGCTCTGCTTCCTTGTCTACTGACTTGGCCTTCGAAGATGCAGAGTTCGCGTTCTTCTCTTCGCCCTTGGCCTTTTTTTCTGCGGCTTTAGCGGCCTTATCATCCTCTGCGGCTTTGCTTTTCAGAGCCTTCTTTTTGTTAGCCCCATCGTCGCCCTTGGCCTCAGCCATGTGACCTCTTGTGAGTCCGGCTATATTTATGATGCGGATGGCTAGGCTCATAGTTAGAATCGAACGTTGCCGTCAAGCGACTACGTTCGGCTTCAGGTCTCTGCCATCGAACTTCCTCGTCTTGAGGACGTCGATCACGTATGGGGCCTTCTTCAGATGGACCTCGACTGTCGACTCGGCATCGCCCAGTGAAATCTCCCCTATGGCGACTTCGGGAATTTTGGCCTCCTTGAGAATCCAATTCGCGAGTCCCAGTTTTGTCGTTTCTCCCCTCTCTATTGATAGTCTAATGGTGACCATTCCAAACTTGTCCGACAGGTCATCCCAGTCTTCTCTGAATTTGTTGAGCTCTCTGAAACCCTTTGTAAGCTCTGGCACTTCGACAATTGGAATTTCCAGGTTCCAGGTGTTCGCTATCTTTTCCAGCTGCCCAACTTCGCCACTTGATACGAAGCTCCAAGCCTCCCCTTTTCTGCCCATTCTACCGGTCCTGCCGATCCTGTGCACGTATGATTCTGGATCATCTGGTAGGTCGTAATTGACCACGTGCGTTATGCCGTCGACGTCCAGCCCTCTTGCGGCCACATCCGTTGCAACCAGGATCCTGCTCCTTCCTTCCCGGAAGTCTGCTAGGATCCTCTCTCTCTTGTTCTGGGGCATGTCCCCATGGAGGGCAGAAGGATCCAGGCCGTTCCGGCCCATCCTATCCCCTAGCATTTCTACCATCCTTTTTGTGTTGGTAAAGATAAGTGCTTGGTCTTCCTCTGCCATCCGCGAAATGATGCGGCCCAGTGCCCAAATCTTGTTCATCCTCCCAACTTTGATGGCGAATTGATCTATTTCAGGGACTTCAACTTCCAGTTCGTCGCTCATGACGTGAACGGGGTCATTGGTGAATTCCTCGGAAGCATCCAGTACTTCCTGGGGGAATGTCGCGCTGAATAGAAGAGTCTGTTCTCTGGAGGTCATCTTCTCGACAATCCATATGACGTCCGGGAAGAATCCCATGTCTAGCATCCTGTCAGCCTCATCTAGGCAGAACCAGGAGATATTTTGAAGGTCTATGTGGCCTCTTTTCGTCATGTCAATCACCCTTCCCGGGGTTCCTGCAATTATGTCGACCCCCTCATCGAGCCTTCTCGCCTGCTTCTCGATGTCCGTGCCGCCGTATACCGTTTGAATGGAAAGTCCCTTGCCCCCTTGAAGGCTGTTGATCTCCTCTGAGACCTGTACGGCAAGCTCTCTAGTGGGGCAAAGGATTAGCGACTGTAAGCCGGATCCGGGTTCGCACCTCTCAATGATTGGAATCCCGAAGGCAGCCGTCTTACCAGAACCAGTCCTTGCTTGGCCAATGACGTCATGGCCCTTGAGTGCAACAGGAAGTGCCTCTAGTTGGATGTCCGTAGGGGTGGACCAGCCCATGCCATCTATCGCATTCACGATGTTGGGACCCAGCCCCCAAGAACCAAATCCCGATTCAGTCATTTGATTTCCTCAGAAGGACTCCGCTTCCCTGATCTCCTTCTGAAGCTCTCCCATCCAGTACTTTCTGCAGTTTTCCTTGGTTAGGAACTGCTCCTTGTTGGTGAAAGCGTGGTTGTAATGCCCCTTGTCTGCATTGGTCCACTGGTCTTTCCTGCGCTTGTGGAACTTTTGCATGACATGGTTGCGCATGTACTGGCGAAACTTCAGTGCCTTGGCCCTATTCTCGCCTTTGGGGGTGACTCCTTCCCAGAGCCTCTCAAAACGAACCAGCTTCTCGTCGAAATCATCCGTCATTGTCGGTCCTCGCTAGCCGGCCGACCTGACTGCCGTTTATCATACTCACGCAACCGTGGAGTTTCCGGGGGTGACTCATTTTCGGGTTCCTGCGAGCTTTCCAGTGGGGCGAGCTTTCTGTTTTTCTCCTGCTCCGTCCCCTCGAAGTCTGGATCAATGGCCAATGCACTCAGACGCTTTTTCAGCGATGCGTCGGTTTCGGTCTTTAGTAGCTCTCCGGCCGCTTCCCTTAGCTCCTGGCCAGACATGATGATGGTTAGCTGGCTTATGCAGGCTTTCCTCATCTCTATGTCTTCGTCAACCGCCCCTTTCATGATCATGCTGGTGACTCTGTGGTTATGCATGTCCAGTTTCTTCAAGGCGGTAATGATGTATTTCCTTGCGCCCCTGTCATTCTCCCCCATGCTGCTCTCGACTAGAATCGCCGCTATCCTAGGCTCGACTTCGGCTAGGATTGGCAGTGTCTGGGCCGCATTCCTCCTAACTCGACTATCCTCGTCCCTTAGTGACCAACCTATCAGGTCCCATGCCTCAGCGCCACCTTTCGCGGCGACTGTCCTGAGTATCTTTGATCCACGTACCCTAAGGTCAACTTCATCCTCTCTGATTAGCTCATCGAGGTGGAGGCATCCTACCTCTGGCCACTCCTTCGATGCCAGCCTAAGCGACTCGAAAGCACTCCCCCTTCTTTTTGCTTCATCAGCTCTGAGCTCCCTCCTCAGTATCTCTGCACAGCCGGATGGAAAGACTGGTGCGACCTTCTTCAGGCACTCCATGGCCTCATCACTGACCGAACTAACTTCGTCGAGAAGCCTATCAGAAAGGCACTGGATCAGTATTCCCTGCCTTCTGAGTGCAAATGAGGGTAGTGATTTGAGAGCTGCAATTCTGACATCGGGAAAATCATCTTCTAGAGCTTCAACTAAAGCTTCGTAAGCCTCTTCCGCATCACGATCTAGGACCCTGTGCAGTCCCTTGATCGCATCTATCCTGCCCAATGCCCACTTGCCACTGTCCGTCCTAACCTCGATTTTTGCAATCTCAGATTTAGCAAGTGGAACGATACCTTCAACCGGAACACTTTGCCAAGGCCCCGGGTCGGGTATCAATGACCCAATTCCAGTGCGGGGCTTCTTCCTCCGCCCTCTTTTTCGGATCTGCCGACCCGTTCTTGGATCACGGGCCACGTACTCTCTGGAAGTCATAATCGGCCGCGGATATTACTCTCATTATTCAAATGAGCGCGATTTTGCGCCGGGGCAACACTCAAGCATCCGGCCATCAACCACTCACTTGACTATGTCGAGCAGTATGGCCGATGACATCTCCAGGATTTTATTTGTAAGCTTCCAATCCGCTTCCGGAGGGATGGTTGAGAAGTCAGACCTGACTAGGTTCTGGTCCTTGGAGATGCATTGGATGCAGCCAGTGGAAGCTAACATGCTGGTGGACGCTCTAGTTGATCGCAGTTGGCTTTTGGAGGAATCCTCCTCACTATTACTAAACCCCATGGTCGACCCGATTTCCCCCGAACTCGGTTGGCAACCCTTGTTACGAGACTTCAAGGTGGTGCCAGATCTTCCCGAGAGGACTGAAGGCGATATGGGGAACCTGCACGAGAATCCAGTGGCGCGATCCGAAGATTCGACTTCAGACGAAGCGGCCGAGGAGGCTCCCGAAAACGATGAATTCGAGGATTTGATCAGGTACATTTCAAGGTCCTCTGGTTTGGATAGGAAAGAGGTCTTGAGGAGGGCCAAGAGGAAGCTCAGGGCGCTAAACCCACTTTCAATTAGTTTGGCTCTGGCATTAGTTGCAAGAGAACAACATCTGGAAATGTCCGAAGTAATTGCAATGATGGAAACTGACTAGCCCTCTACCTTCTCGCTTCCCCTGACTTCGGCCGCAAGAAGGCCAGGAAGAACCATCAGGGCCAGGAAAAGGGAGAATGCCACGGATATTGAGCTAACAACTCCGAAGTCTCTGATCACCGGCACAGGCGAGAGGACAAGTACCATGAATCCGGAAATTGTGGTTCCAGCCGACATTAGAAGCGCAGATCCGGTATTTGCGTACATGTCACGCATGGCAGGCCAAACCGACATCCCAGATTTCCTGTTCGCCTCGAAGCGCCGCCAAACGTGAATGGAGTAGTCGATACCAAGTCCAATAGTTAGTGCTGTAATCATTATCGTTAGGACATTCCAGTTGATTCCCAGTATCGCCATTGTCCCCACGACCCATGAGCCGGCCAATCCGACAGGAAGGATCACTAGTAGGGACTGTCCGAACTTCCTTGTCAGAGAACCCAGAACAACAAGAGATACTGCAAGGCTAATGGCCGTAGAGCTGACAATTGAGGAGATCAATCCGTTTAGTACATTTGAGAGTATTATCAGGTCACCGACCACATACGCCCTCCCGCCGGTGTCAACAGCTACGATCCCCGCCTCAGCAGACATCTCTTTGGAAATTATTTCCACCATTTCGCTAGATTGGGCCTGGACATCCACCCTAATCCTCAGGTAGTGGATGGACTTGCCGCCATCAGATAGAGAGACGTGTTCCGAGGTTCTCTCCGCCCATGTGGAACCACTCATCCTATCTCCAACGCTTTCATTTTCCAAAAGGTACGATATAGCCGTAGAGAGGTCACCTTCGGTGAAGTTGGCCGTTGGTGCGATGTCCTCTCCGAAGGCCTCTAGATTGTGATCAAAACCAAAAGACTCGTTTTCCTCTATCGCATCGCCAATTATTCTGTAAATGCTGTCATATGAGGCCCACTCAGAGCCCCCCGCAGAATCAGTAACAACAACTCCAGGCATTCTGAGCAATGAATCCTCCACTCCATTCATTGCCCCTATCAAACCCTCTTCATTTTCGAAGAAATCCTTGCCCTGGGCAGGTTCGACGATGATGTAAACCGACTTCAGCGCATTCACTTCGTATGAATCGTAAAGATCGTTACGAACCTCCATTATGTCCATTTCTTCTTCGGATAGGAAATCGGATAGCTCGAAGCTAGTATCCAAGCCCCTTTGGGCCACAACTATCGAGCCGGCAGTGATTATTGCAACAGTTAGCAGGACCAGTGGCGCGTTCTTTCTTTGGAAGTCAGATGCAATACTCGCAAGCCTATCTAACTCGAGGCCCCTGTTTTTATTATGGCCCAGCGTTCTTTCTACAACCACGTGCACGGCCCCCACCGTTACCGTGCTTGCTAGGAAGGCGGACGAAACTCCGAGGGCTAGCGTGATTCCGAAGCTCCTGAGGGGTGGCAGTGGGGAGAAGGAATTTGCCAGGAAGGCGAAAACAGTTGTAACGACTGCAAGGAACAGGGCTACTCGTAGCTCAATAAAAGATCTGGCCCATGCTTCCGCAGCGTTTCTAGAGTTCTGCTTCGCCTTTTCGTATCCCCTCTGGAGGTGTATTGAATAGTCTATACCCAAGCCAAGAACAACTGGTGCGACAGCAATTTCCAGAACCGAAAATTTCACTCCTGCCATAGAAATAGCGCCGTAAGTCCAGACTAGGGAGGCCAGAAGGGCAGTAAGTGGGGCTAGGACCATGATTATTGATCGGAAAGCCAATGCTAGCAGGACGACGACTACCAGAATTGCAAGCAGAATCAGCCATACTAGGTTATCTAGGGTCGAATCGTTGATGTCACTGCTGATCAGATCATCGGAAATAACCCCATATTCGAGAACTGAACCATGGCCTTCAGCCTCCTCTGTCAGCATTTCTCGTATCGCTCTTGAATGGAACTGCCTCTCCTCCGCATCCAAGTCGCCCGATAGCTCAATTAGCCAGAGTGTACTGCTTGCGGTTGGAGTGGGGCTTCCAGAACCATCTTCCAACCACTCGCAAACAGGCTCGAAGTCGAAGTCTTTGTTCAGCATCGCAGATGAAGCAAATGAGGCCATAGCCACAGTTCTTTCATCCGAGTCACGAGCATCGTCGCATTTCTCACCCTCAATTATCTCGCTAAGGAGTTGATTCCAGTTTTCGAAATCTGTAATTTCTCCCTGGTAGCCCCTTTCCTCGACAGTTCTCTGGAGAATCTCTGCTACGTTAAGCTGGGAGGTAACCACCCCTCCGTTCGCCTCTGAGTAGCTCTCGACCAGAGAATGGTCTTCCAATAATCTGTGTATGGCACCCATTTCCAGAACATTCGGTAGGAAAAGTCCACCATTAGATGAAGATGGCCTGACGTTTACATACATCATGTGGGGGGAAGTACCAATCTCGGACTCGATCCTTACTTGTGCTTCATCGACAGGGGTCTCCGGGGCGAACGAGGAGAGGTCTGTGTTGAAGGGGGGCATAGGTATTAGCGCCGAAGCGAGCAGGGCGGTGGCCAGTAGGCTGATTATGAGGATAACAGCAGACCCCTTCTCTAAGGATTCGGCAATTCGACCAACCACGACTTCTTGGTCCGCCATAGCCGCTCCCAAAACCTCATGGTGTAAAACTTAGGGTTGGTTTGTAACTACCTTCGGTGTTCTTTGCGATGCAAGACCTGAAAAGGGAACTACAAGTCGAGTGTTCGCCATGCCAGTCAAAGTATTGAAGAATGACGGCCAAGAGTTGAGAGTCAGAATCCCCGGTGGGACGCATACAACACTACAGATGTTCAGGGCCCGCCTGAATGAAATGGACGGTGTCGAGTATGCCAATTATTTCCAGAACCACCCCGATCTGGATGATCCGGAACTTTACGTTCGCGTTTCGAAGGGAAAGAAAGCGAGCAAAGCCCTCAAGGACGTCTGCTCTGCGATTTCCAAGGAGTTTTCCACCATCAAGCTCTAGGCGGTGGTAATTTGTCCAATCCATTTACTGAGGATTCGCTCGGACTGTCATACTGGCCAACAGAGGTAGACGGTATAGGGGGATTACTGAAGTGCAGGGTAGAGGACTTCAGGGTCGAAGAGGTATCCAATCAACCAGCTCTTGATGATAGAGGGAGATTCACCTTAGCAAGGGTTACGATGGTGAACTGGGAGAGCAACCGATTCCTGAAAAGACTAGCAGGAGCTTGTAGAATCAGTCGAAACAGGGTCTTCAGCTCAGGGCTGAAGGATAAGAGGGCGATTACCACCCAACTAGTGGTTATAGACGCGCCCAGAAACAAGGTCGAGGCAGTCAGTATTCCGGATAGCTCCATTGAGATTATCGGCAGAACCCATCAAAAGCTCGGAATGGGCGATCACGATGGGAACAGATTCACCATTACGGTCAGGGGGTGCTGCGATTCGCAATGCAGGCCAATCGATGCCAAGGAGGCCATGCAGAGGGTCAACTCGATCAGGAAGGAGCTTTCTGAGTCGCTAGGGACAAATGCCTTCCCTAATTGGATTGGCCCACAGAGGTTTGGATCAACTAGGCCGGTCACACCAGAAGTTGGCAGAGCAGTCGTTGAGGGCGATTTTGAGCGGGCCGTAGACGTCTACGTTGGAATGGAATCAAAGAGTGAGGGCGAAGAGTCGCAGAAATTCCGAGCGTCGTGGAGGGAGCTCAAGGACCCCTCAACCGCGCTTGAGATCGCCCCTGCTAGATTGGGGTATGAGAGGGCAATGCTGGAACATTTGGACAGAAAGCCAGGGGATTTCATCGGTGCTTTCAAGACCCTTCCCAATAGTTTACAGCTACTTATGGTCCACTCCATACAATCCTTGGCATTCAATCATGCCCTTTCCGCTAGAATAAACGAAGGACTGGACATCACGGTCCCGACCATTGGCGATTTAGTCGCCCCCATTCAGTCCAATGGTAGGTTGGATGTCGGCAAGATGGCCGCGGTAAGCGATAGCAACATAGAGAGGTGCATCAGGAACTGTAGGCTTGGTAGGCTGGCTGTATCCGGGCCTCTTCCGGGCTCGAATTCGGATTTTGCGACGGGACGGCCCGGTGAATGCGAGATGGCTGCCATAGAGGGAACCTCACTATCCGGAATATCATGGCTCGTATCAGAAATACCGAGGCTAACTACCTCGGGAACAAGGAGGGCACTATCAGTCCCCTTCAGGGATTTCATAGTTGAAGAGGCCCCTGAGCCATCTGAATCACTTTCTGAGAGGTGGGAGGAAGGGCCCAAAGAGGGGGATAGGTGGCACCCAGAGGGCGCTTCACTAAGGCTGAGATTCACCCTGCCGGCCGGGACCTATGCCACAGTTCTGATGAGGGAGCTAATGCGCTCACCACTGAACCACTACTGATTAGAGTCGGCCCATTTCCAAGGCCTCTATCTGCCCAATTAGCTCGTGTGATAGTCTGACCCTGTCTTCGAATCCATCTACGAGGCCATCTCCCTCTCCCAGAACGGCCTGAACTTCTATGTACATCATTCCAAAAGCCAGGGGCTTGACCTCCACTTCTTGTACTTCCTCGAACTTGCTAATTAGCTCGGCGACCCCTTCGTAATCAGGAGCCCCTTCTTCCGGCTGGTCCATCGTGACCTTGTATTTTACAACAACTTCCCCCATCATTTCACCTTCATGGTCCCTCAAATCTGCACTCAGAACATATGTATTTCACAGACTGAACCCTGCAACGCTTGCTCCTACCAAGGGTGTTTCCACAATTCGGACACGGAAATGTCGTGCTACCCTCTCCAACCAGGGGTGCCCCGGAGGAACTGCAGGTAGCTACTCTCTTCGCCTTCATTTGATCACTCGACTTTCTGGGCGTGCAAGGTCCCCTTTTTAGGGTTGATTGTGCTTTTGGGGGGTTATCGTGCATCCCCCGTAAATTCTCAGCATAGGTTCAAAAAAAGAATCCCCGATTGGGAGATGTGTCAGAGCAGAACGATAAATCAGGTAGTCAGGATGAATTGAAGAAGTTTGTAAACGATGAAGGAGGCATTTGGAGCCTAAGGAACATGGACAAGATAAGAGGTTGGAATAATATAGAGTATGCTGCCGGGTTATCGGGCAAGAACACACCTTCAACGGGACTTTCGATGAATAGGGCTTACATACCGCCCGGTGGAGTCGCCAATGCCCATATACACGTAGATTTTGACGTAATGGTATACCTGCTTAAGGGGAGCGTAAGGCATGAATATGGCCCTGGTTGCAGGAATTCGGTGGTCCACAGCGACGGCGATATGTTCTACATTGAGCCCGGGCTCCCTCATGAGGTATTCAATTGCTCCGAGGACGACTGGGTCCATGCCCTAGTTGCCCGATCAGATGCCTCCGAGTGGCAGAACATAATTCCCTACGATAGGGATTCGGAGTAGTCCCCCTGGGTAGGAAAACCTAGAGAGGTTTTTCTTGTACAGATCGGGGAGTATCCCCCCCGACCTGCTTGCGTATTTTCAGTGTGCCTGCCAGTATTCAAACTAGCTTGTCGATCTCAGCACCAACTCTGGCACCGATACCGACTAGTAGGCCGTCCACGATCCAAGCTGGCAGTACGTCAGCTATGCCGTCTCCAACGCTAGCTATCGATGCACCCATTTCGTGTGCTCCGGTCAGGGTCATCATACCTCCAAGGACCATAAGTCCGAAGGCGCTTGCCCATGCAGAGTCACAGCGTGTGTGCATTTGCCACCAAACCGCGCCAGCGGCTATCGTGTATAGCATCGGCCATACCTCTGGCACCTCGAACTCGGCTGCTACCCAGCCCGTTTCGATACCACCGGCTTCGGTAAGCATGACCATGGCCAACAGTGCACCCACTGCCTGAGCCAAAAGCCTCATGCCGTTGGGCATATAGTTCCCTTCAACATCACCGTCACCGTCGTTCAGCATGTGACACCAAGTAACTATTGGCAGCACATGTGCACCCGAAAATGCCATCCAGACCACAGCTAGGGCTACAGCACCTTGAAGGGTGCCAATTCCCATTGCAAAAACGGCCCAAGACAGCACAAAGGCGCCACCTACTTCTGCTTTCATTGCATTCATATCTACATTCATTTTATTCATCCCCCTCGTTTAACGAGTGGTTCCACCTGCATTCCATGGACTATATAACTCAGCAGGTGCTAGAAATGGCCAAAATACCCATTATTCGACGTTTCCAGAAAAGCCGGTGTTTCTAAACACACTTGATATCTCAGGGTAAATCTGGTCTACTTAGACTCATCTCTCTTCGATATCTTCCTGAATCCAACTTTCGACTCCTCTGGCGCTTCCTCTTCCCTGACTACAATTCCTATTTCCTCTAGGTGGTGGCTCAGTTGTTCAATTGCAGAACATCTCGACGCCTCTCCTCGGAAATTGGGAAGCATGTTTTGGCAGACTAGGTATGTTTCCGATGAGGAGCTCCTAGTGGCCGTCGGCGAGAAACGGGTTACAGAGGAGAAACGCTGCTTTGCCGCATTGACCAAACCCTCTATCCCAGCACCTTGGAAGACCTTGGTAACAAAGCAACCACCAGGCAATAGCATTTTGGCAGCTACATCCAGTGACATGGTCGAAAGCTCTAGAGAAATTGCCTGATCGGTGTCATAACGGCCAGTAAGTCCGGGGGAGATGTCACTGATGACTGCATTAAGGCCATCCCCCGGGACAATATTCGAGACAGATTCAAGTGTCACCTTTTCGGTAATATCGCCAATCAACAGCTCAGCCCCATTGATGGGGCTCGTTGCTAGGATATCCACGCCAACAACAAAACCATCTTCCCCAGTCAACTCAATGGCCACTTGGGTCCATCCGCCGGGGTGGCATCCAATGTCTAGGACCGAATCGCCCCTCCTGATTAGGTTGAAACGCTCTTGGATCTGCTTGAGCTTGTAGGCAGATCTGGCCCTGTATCCTTTCGACTTAGCCTCACGCCTCCAATGATCGCGCCTGTTCTCCTGGTACCAACGCTTGCTCATGGCCCCCGGTAGAGACGTTGGGTTATGAAGGAGGGGCCGCTGCGATGGCCAGTGGCAAGACTTGTACCAAACTATAGTGCACATTTGGCATTGGCGGTGGTCCTAGCTTGCTCATTCATGGTGTCAGGAAACGGTGAGGACACTACTTGGGAGTCCAAGGGGGGGCATTTGATTCTGATGGAGCAATATACGGCAACTTGGTGCGATTCTTGCTCTGCAGTGGATGAGATGGTTTCAGAGTTTACACGTGAAAACTCAGGCAGGACGGTCAGGGTCGCTATACATGACCACGTCGCGGACCCTCTGGGGACCCCAATCACCCTCCATCGTATCCAAAACCACCCTCCAGCACCAGTTACTCCCACATTCTGGATGGATGGGGATATGTTGGTAGGGGGCTTACCAGACAGAGCTATGCTATCTCAGGAGCTGCTTTCTTCAGAAAGCTCAAGATCTGAAGACTCTCGAATGAGCCTATATTTGGAGAAAATCAGCAATTCTGAGTTGTCTATCACCCTGTCAATTACATCGGCAGAACTGGATGGCGAATCCAGAGTCTCGATTTTCGCTACTCTGGACAGGGTTTCACTAAACGAGTCAGTAGCTGCAAATGGCCTGACTGAGCATCGTGACGTCGTATTCGCCTATGCCGAGTCATCCATCAACGGCTCCGATGACTGGCAATACCCAGAAGAAATTTGGAGCGCTCTTGAATCATCGGGGTATGATGATTTTCCATCATCTCCAATCGTCTTTAAGACAAATCTAAGCCTACCTGGTGACGTGGAACTGTCAAACCTCAGGTTAGTTGCTGTGCATGAGAGGTCCAATCAGAGTGAAGGGATTGCGATGACCAAGGGTGCGGTGGAGCTATTCATAGGTGAAGGTGATAAGGAAGCAGGCCTCTCCTTGGCAGTTCCGATCATAGCGATGTTGGCGATTTCTACAGTCGTAATTACAAGCCAATCTCGTCTATAAGAGCTCGGGTGGTGGCTCTGATCGCCTGTTCTGATGAAGCCGTCGGTTCGAATCCGGTACCTTTCAATTTACTGACATCCAGATATGTTTTTGGCACATCCCCAACCCAACCTCTATTTCCTCCAGTATATTCTATTGAAACATTTCCAATTCCGCATTCTTCAATAACAATTTCTGCTATTCTAGAAACAGAGCAGGTATCGCCAGTCCCTAGGTTGTAGAGATTAACACCCTCTTCTTGGCTTTCAATCAAATGTATGATGGCATTGGCACAATCCTCAGCAGACATGTAAGATTTTTCTTGCTTTCCATCACCCAGCACCTCGAGCCGCAGGGGGTCATCCTTTAGTTTGTGAATAAAATCAAAAATCACCCCATGGGTCCCCCTTGGCCCAACAATGTTGGCGAAACGATTGATATACGCCTGAGCCCCGAAATTTTCAACCCATGCAGTAATCAAACCCTCACAAGCCATTTTAGATGCACCGTAAAGAGAGATCGGAAGCGTCGGACCATAATTCTCTGGCGTGGGCATCACGCTAGCCTCGCCGTATATTGCTGAGCTAGAAGCAAACGAGATCTTCTTCACACCCGCTAGCCTCATGGCTTCCAGAACATTGTATGTTGCTACCGTTCCTTGCTTCAGGTCTGTATCTGTAATCTCAGTACCTAGGCGAATGTCTGGATTTGCTGCCATGTGATGGACTGCATCAACCCCTTTCATTACTTCAAGAATTGAATCAAAGTCCAGTAAATCTCCAGTAATCGTTTCCACCGTCCCCTCGCCATCATGATGGGCAAGAAACTCCTTCCTTCCGCTGCTGAAGTTGTCAAAAACCCTAACTTTCTTCCCACTAGAGACCAAAGCATCCACTAAGTGGGATCCGATGAAACCAGCCCCACCCGTAACTAGCTCCATGGCCCTCGGACCGAGGAGTAACCCTTGAGGTAATCGGCGCCATTGAATTTTGATTGTCGGATTTCCACAATCATCATGAAGCCCCATAATCGAACCATACAAACAATAACATGCGAACGCTTCATTTGGGTTCTGCAACGGCCCACTGGCGTGAATGCATCATCGGGCGATGGGCAAATTGACGATGAGACGCGCTTCTGGATGTGGTTTTTCAAGAAGCTCGCCCCGATTAGAGAGAAATTCCTTGAACTCCGGCAGACTATCAAAGACAGCTTCATCGGAGGATATCTGGAGACTACAGCCCAACTTGGGGAAGACATCTCCGATACACTCCATGAATCAGCAAAACGTGCATCAGAGCTTACATACAGCGCGATTCTCAGAAGTCCAGCAACCGTTTGCATCATCATTCTGCTCTCCTCCTTTCTGATAGGCAAGGACTTCCAAGATTTTGAGCACCAAATAAACGGCGACGTGGAGATATACCTGCCCGACGGTGCGAATTCTACCGATCTACTGAATGAGGTAAGGGAGCAGTGGTCAACCGATATTGTGATTCTCTATGTCCAGACAAACAACGCAGCGACAGGAAATGAATTCGGAACTGAGAACATTACGGATTCTTCAATACTGTCCCAAATATCCTGGATCGAAGGTGATGATAACAATGCAGGCAAAGGCGGCACTAAATCCGGACTAGACTACAACAAGAATGATCGTGGGTCTTTGGTTTGCAACCAACCAGATTCTGGTTGTGATGGTGTTCTGTGGATATTGTCCCCAGCACAAATCGTGAAGGAGGCGAACTCCTCGAATTACAGATTTTCATGCGCAGTCGAGAAATACGGCATCCCCGGCGCCAACGGTCAATGTGACATTTCTACTTTGAACCCAAACACTGGATACTCAATCCCGCAAGGGGATGGGTCACAGGAGAGGATAGATGAGTATGTGGAGAACGCGGGTAATCTCTTTTCAAATTTCGTCAGGGATACAAATTCTGATGGAATCTGGGACACAGGGGTTGTGATCATGGGCATCGCATTCGACATGACCAATACCGACATCACCCCTAGGATCGATCCAAAGGGAATTTCTGATGAAAACCCCTCGGGAAGACTGAGGGACCATGAGGCATTCATATCTCATGCACACATCCTGTTGTCGGGTGCCACCCAAGATCAATGTGAGATCTGCACCAGATCATACGAAAACCCCGTTTCCACGATGGACGGGGAAAGGCTGGACGTAATCCCTCAGCGAAGCGCCGTAACAGTCACCGGACTGACCCCTGTGTTGCAAGACGTCTCCGATGCAATTTATCTGGAACTGGTAAACACAATGCTCCCACTTAGCCTGTTCCTAGTGGGGCTTACTATGCTCATCCTCCATAGGAGCCTCAAGGTGTTGGTGATCTGCGGACTCCCCATCATCCTAAGCCTCGCAATCACTTTCGGAACGACAGTGATTCTGGACATCACACTAACCCCGATGATCATTTCCGCAGGCCCAATCTTGGTAGGATTGGGGGTGGACTACTCGCTGCATCTTACAAATCGTATTGAGGAGAATAGGGAAGAGATTTTGCTTGAGAAGGCACAGGAGTCATGGCTCGCCGAGAGGGACGGCAGATCCCTAGAGCGCCCTGTCGACCCATTCGACCCCATGATCAGCCTCACTGCCACAGTAAAGTCTGCAATGACGACTGGACATGCGATTTTCCTTTCCGCATTAACCACAATTGTAGGGTTCAGCGTACTAACTTGGCCTAGTTTGGTGCCAATACAGCCGATGAGGACCGTCGGAGTCACACTCTTAATCGGCATCGCTTCGACCTTCCTCCTTTCCATGATAATGGTGCCAGCGCTAATAGAATTGTTACGCTATAGGAGGGGCGAGTCCAGTGAATTCTTCAGAATAAGCGCCATTGAATCCGCAAGGAGGGCTAGAAAGAATGGTGACGAGCCCAACAAAGCAGCAAAGGCGAGAGATAATGAGGGCGAAGCAGAGATCCCGCTTATACTGGGGATGAACGGCGCCCTTTTTGCAATATTAGCGACAGGGGCCATCTCCATTGGTCTGTATTACATGACATCCCTCACGTTCAACAATGCCATAATCCTTGGATTGACATTGTCATTGACGATTACATTCTCTCAAATTGACGAGCTATGGGGGGCCATCGGCAAGGTTCCTCTCAGAGCCACAATACTAGTGCTCCTCGTCACGTTCATTCTGACTGCCAGTGGAATTTTGATCTACAAGGATGAGCTTGGTAAAAACATCACTGGTGCCTCAGACGAGGTCCCACCTGGCCTAGAATCGTATGAGGCATTGCGTGAGTACAGCTACGTGTTCGAAGGCGGGCAGACGAACATGTTCATTGTTGATGCGGCGGAAAGGGGGCCACAAAATGACACTGCCCCCATTAGGGACCTACCTATCCTTGATGCCATCGACCACATGCAAGTGATGTACTTGGACAATGTTGCCAATACTACCACAATCAGTCTGGTAAATATCCTAAAGGCCGTTCACGTAGACCTTCAGGTCGAGGGGCTGAGCCTCTTCGATCAGAGCCTATGGGAGCTCATCCATGACGAATGCTGGGACGAGTCCAGTAACCCATTCCGTCCCGATTGCTGGGCATATTCAGTCAGTAGCCGCGAATCAATGGTCAACATCGCATTCGATACGCTTAGCCCAGAGATTCGTTCAATGCTAATGAACGCCGATCAGGGGAGTGGGGAGACAAAGACCCTTGTTTACGTCAACCAGCCGTACATTAACTTGGAACGTGCAGGGAGTCTTAGGGATACCATTGACGACTACCTTGATGGGGATGGGTGTAGCGGGCCGCTGGAGTGTCCCGCACTAGGTATGTCCGGTGTCAAGAACTCCCTCCTCACAGGGGGTCTGCCCGTCTCACTGGATATTGACAAGGGAATCCACGACGCGCAATCAGATACGACCGCAGCTACAATGCTGATTCTTCTTCTTGTGATGTCCTTCCTATTCCGCTCTCCTCGTTTAGCCCTCTTCACGATGACAGCAGTCGGGGTGGTCGTACTATGGCAGCCCCTACTGATGCGTTTCTGGTCAGTAAACGTCAATGTCTTTACTGCAATGATCGGCACAATTGTCTTTGGAATAGGGGTTGATGATTCCATACACATAGTGGACCGAATAAAGGAGGAAAAGGAGTCTCCTGCAGGGATAGTAAAGTCGGTTTCACGTACAGGCCGTACAATATTCGAGACGACATCGACCACTTGTGCTGGTCTGGCAGCTGGTTTATTCGTAGCAATACCGGGCCTTCAGAACTTCTTCGTTTTGATGATGCTTCTGCTGGTCTTCGCACTCTTGACTAGTTCGATATTTTTGCCAACTCTGGTTGTTACCTATCACGAGCTCCGATTCGCCCTACAGGGGAGGTGGGGCCAATGGCAAGACTACGATGAGAGCGGCTCTCTCGCCCAATCTGTTGTTTTGGACGCTGTCGTGGACTGATGCCCATTATGATGAGGGTGCAGGGAGTAAGCCCCTTTCTGTTCACCTTAAGGCTGGTCGCATTCAACTTTGCATCCTACCCGGTCCTGTCGATGCCCTGGGGACCTGCTTGGACTTGCTCCAGCGGAGTTGCTCGTTCCAGCCACTATCGGGAAACCTCCCCCTTGCGGGTTCACCGTACTCCCGTAGTGGTGCGTTTCTGCTGCAGAGCTGACCCTCCCGGGCCCCCGACTTGCGCCGGGCCGCTTGCATCGTGGAGAGGGGACTTTCCTCAGTGTCGTACACTGTCAGCGACCCTCCTGCTCCCTCATGCCCACGACGAGCTACTATGGCATGAACCCACCGATTGAAGGGCAACTATCATGCACGTCCCACCCCGCACGGAACCATGGCGGGCCCAGAGATACTCAAGGAGAGGGCGGGAATAGCCGCATGCGCATTCATTTCCGATGGCATGTCCATAGGTTTGGGAACGGGATCAACTGTGAAGTACTCGATCATTGAAATCGCCAGGATGATCAAGCAGGATGGCCTGAAAATCCGAGGCGTCCCGACAAGTGAAGAAACAAAGAAGCTGGCAACTTCATTGGGTATCCCATTAATCGGTTTGCATGACGCCGCCAACTTGGACATCACGATCGATGGAGCTGACGAATTCGACCCAAAGTTCGACTTGATCAAGGGTGGCGGTGGCGCGCTAACTAGGGAGAAGATAGTCGCACTAGCCTCCAACTCCATGGTCGTAGTCGCCGACTCGTCAAAGCAGGTTGGCGCCTTGGGCGCCTTCCCACTACCGATAGAGGTGGATAGATTACTTTGGCGTGAAGCAATGTCAGAGATTTCCGAATTTTGCCCGGGTTCCGTGATCCTAAGGGGGGGCGAACATAATCCGTACATTACCGACAACGATGGCCTAATTTTGGACTGCTCGTTCGGACCTACCATCAGTGAGCCCTCAACCATGGAGTCCCGGTTATCATCTATTGCCGGAGTCGTCGAAGTAGGTCTCTTCGTTGGAATCTGCGATGCTGTGGTCATGGCCACGGCAGACGGTTTGGAAACCTTGTTGAGAACGGATGGCCGGCTTAATTGACCCTCTTCGTTAAAACCCAACCTACAATCCCGAGTTGGGTCTGTAGCTTAGTCAGGTAGAGCACCCGGCTCTTAACCGGGCGGTCGCGGGTTCGAACCCCGTCAGACCCGCCATTCCAACCGCAATCAGACGGGGTTTTGATAACCAACCGGTGGACGGCCCCCATTAGGGATAGTCCGATGACGAAAGATTGCTGGATAGGGGATGTCAGGGAAGGTGTCCATGACGGCAACGAAGTCGAGTTGAAGGGCTGGGTCTACAGGACAAGGGGGTCGAACAAAATTTGGTTCATTGTGCTGCGCGACTCCACTGGAACAGTTCAGTGCGTGATAAAGCGCGAGTCCGTAGGCGACGACTGCTTCGATGAAATGAGGGGCGCGCTAATCGAATCCAGCGTGGTCATTAGGGGGGTCGTCGAACCAACGGATAGGGAGCATGGCCATGAAATCCAAGTCGTATCCGCAGAGGTCGTCGGACCTGTGAACCCGGATAGGCCATTTCCAATCACTGAGTCGGCAATGTCCGAGGCAGATGGGGGGGAAACCGAATTCCTGCTTGATAACCGTCATCTGTACTTGAGGACGGCTAGGATGACTACCATGTTGAAGATTAGAAGCACCGTCTTTGGGGCCATCCATTCTTATTTCAGGGAGCTGGATTTCGTTGAGTATCAAGCCCCGAACTTCGTGGCAGGGGCAGTAGAGGGGGGCAGTACCCTATTCGAGGTCCCCTACTTCGGACGAAAGGCATACCTTACCCAGTCATGGCAACTATACGCGGAGGCAGCAATGCCAGCCTTGGAGCGACTCTACACGATGGCACCATCATTCAGGGCGGAGAAGAGCCGCACTCGCAGGCATCTGACGGAGTTCTGGCACGCAGAGATGGAAATGGCATGGGCGTCAAATGACGAGGTAATGGAACATGGGGAAGGGGTCGTCCGACACACTGCCAGAACACTACTAGAGGAGAGGCCAGACGAACTTACAGATTTGGGAAGGGACCTCGAGCTTGTGGAAAGATACGCAGATAGCCCTTACCCGCGGATGAGGTATGATGAAGCAGTAGAGGCCTTGCAGGACAAGGGGGTAGAAATCGAGTGGGGGCAGGATCTGGACTACTCAAAGGAGAAAGTCCTCACCGAGGACTTCGATGTGCCTCACTTTTTGACGCATTATCCCAGAGTAGCGAAGCCATTCTACCATCGCCCCGACCCCGATGATCCAAAGTACGTATTGTGCCACGACCTACTGGCCCCCGAGGGATACGGTGAAATCATAGGAGGGGGCGAAAGAACCTGGTCGGAGCAGGAAATTCTCGAGAGAATCGACGAGGAGGGGACTCCTAGGGAGCCATACGAATTCTACATAGATGTCCGTAGATATGGGGGGGTGCCCCATGGCGGATTTGGAATGGGCGTCGACAGGGTATGCACATGGCTCGCTGGAGCCGATCACATAAGGGAGGCCATTCCTTTCCCACGTGACAGTCGGCGAGTGACACCCTAGCTTGGAGAGGTTGAAAATCCCCCGCCCGGTGTCGCTGGCATGGGGGAGGACCGGAGGCAATTGTCGACGATCGTCGTCATTTCTTCCATTACTGCTAGCATGTGCTGCCTGCCTTCAGTAATTTGGGTTCTATTTGCTGGCTCCTCTGCAATCGTGGCCGCTGACAATCTTTCAAACGACCTATACTACTCTTGGGTTAGATTTGCACTCTACGCCATATCAATTGCAATGATCACTATAGGGCTGGTGATTTACTTCAGGCATCGTGGAGTCTGCTCTTTAGATGAGCTTCAAAGGAATGGGAGGAGGGTGACTAACACCTCTCTCGCGGTATTTACTGCCTCAGTAGCCACCTACTTGGTCTGGAACTTCGTGATACTGGAGCTGATTGGAATGGCTCTGGGGCTCCCTTGGGAGGAATCAGCATTCTGGAACAACTGACTTGTTGTTACGAATTCCTATTACGGCAAACACCTCCGGCATACCATGGAGGAAGGCTGGCGAGACATTGACACTGCAAACCCTACTGATGAACATGCTATGCTCAGAAGCATGGTGAGGGATTTCGTAAGTGAAGAAGTCGAGCCCCAGGCACTCATAAGCGATAGGGACGAGTCATTTAACCTGGAATTATTCAGGAAGCTAGGTTCGATGGGAATCCTGGGCCTAACTGTGCCTACTGAACTTGGGGGGGCAGGGCTCGATGCAACCTCGGTTGTTATAGTCAACGAGGAACTCTCATTTTCAGATCCTGGCTTCTGTTTGGCATTCCTAGCACACGATCAGTTATTTGTGAATAATTTGGCCCATAGCGGCACCGAGGAGCAGAAGGAGCGAATCCTTCCGAAGGTGTGCAGCGGTGAGTGGGTAGGGTGTCTTGGAATGAGCGAACCGGACCACGGAACGGATGTCTTGGGCATGCAGACATCTGCCTCCCTCAGGGAGGATGGCTCTTGGGTCGTCAATGGAAGGAAAATGTGGATCACCAATGGGATAATCGACGATCAAGGAACCCCTGCAGACGTAGTTTGGCTGTACGCACGCACAGGGACGGACTCCAAAGGACGCGCCGAGCTGACCACGTTCCTGGTCGAGAGGGGGATGCAAGGTTATTCGGCAGGGCAGAAGATAATCGACAAACTCGGAATGAGGGCAAGCACCACTGCTGAGCTAATCTTCGAGGATTGCATCATTCCTCCTGAGAATGTAGTCGGGAAGCCCGGTGAGTCGATGATACACCTCATGAGGAACTTGGAGCACGAGCGGATCGGGCTGGCCGCAATGAGCGTAGGAATAGCAAGAAGGTGCTTGGCCGATATGAACTCATACGCAAGCGAGAGAGAGGCATTCGGGAGCCAGATTAGGGATTTCGGACAGATCCAGAGGCACATAGGCGAGTCATGGGCCGAATACAGGGCCATGAGGTCGTATGTCTACGACACTGCAAGGCAGTTAGATCTCTCGAAGGCCGGGCATCGCCTAGATTCAGACGGTGTCAAGCTTTTCGCGACGACCGCTGCCAAGAACATCGCCGATCGTGCGATCCAGGTCATGGGTGGCTACGGATACGTCGGAGAGTATGTGGTGGAGAGGCTTTGGAGGGACGCGAAGCTACTTGAGATAGGCGGAGGGACCCTTGAGAGTCACCAGAAGAACATAACCAAGGATCTACAGAGAAATCCGGACGCGATAGACGGATGATCAATCGACGTCTTCCATTAACTGCATCCTGAGCATCCCATCAGAAGCTCTGTACTCTACAGACTTGAATGCAACCTTGACCTCGTGAGAGTCGAAAGGGTCCATTATTGTCGGTTGACCGCCTCTGAAAAGTCCCATCAACGATTTGTACTCGGAGAGTGATACTTCAGCCTCAATGTCGTAGACTGCCGATTCAGCTCCCTCATCCAACAGGTCGTCACCCTCTCCGCCCCTTATCACAGTCCTCTGTATCCTCCTCTCTATGTGGATGGAGATTTCCTTGCAATTGATGGAGAGTTCTTCGATTATCGTGCTCAGTGGCACCAGTTCGTCAGTCTCTTCTTCTTTCACAGGCCCCTTCATTTCCAATATCAGGGGTCTGACCAGCCGCTCCTCGCTCATGGCGCTGAATCAGCATTCAATTAATCAAATTTGCAGTAGCTCTGAAAGTGTGCACCTCAACAACTATGGTGATTTCTTCTTCGTCATCAGTCGCGAATAGCCCCGGCTCGACTGTGTTCACATCTAGGTCCACTTCGACCTCGAGCACCCCATGACCCCAAGTGTCCTCCCGCCATCGCTGTAGGGCTTGAAACTCGTTTGCAGCCTCGTAGGTAACATTCTCGCCGTTGAAATTCGGATAGATAGAAATGAATAGATCGATAATCTGGCAACTGCTGTCCTGCCCAGATAGGACGTTCCTGGGGTCCTCCCATTGCGCGAATAAACCGTCCTCTTCACCAGTTCTTTTGATGATATTAGCACCTATTGAGTCACATTGGCTCAGTGGATCCAAAAGCCCTCCGTTTGAGTCAGAGTCGGGCAGAATTGACACATTGATCATGCCGACCCTATAACCTTCCAAAAGCTCAATCTCATCCATATAGAACTGAATCACTTTGGTTTCCTCATCCTTCCAAATCTCTGTATGCTCCAATGTTTCCGTTTGCATATCGAAATAGATCTTCCACTCCTTCTCCTTCAAGGTGTACTCGACAATCTCTCTGTTGTTCATGAATAGGTCTGCCGTGGTGTAGGAGAAGACGAACATTGTAACTACGACTGATGTGATGAAGAACCTGTTCCCATCGCTGTCTGAGAACAAGTTAGCTAGAATCGAACCAATCGAACCATCGAATTCCGTCATATTTACACCTCAAATTACTGCCCAGTACAGAAGATTGATCAGCAGGCAGAAGAATAGCATCGCAGACATTGCATAAGTGAATACTGCATACTCGCTTTCATCGAACCCAGGTCGCGCCAATTCATCAAGCTCCAACAATTTATTCGATACACTGTCGCCTTCCCTGATAAGGCTCTCCATTATCCTCTCCTCCCAACCAATGAAAATCGCGACAACCATCGCCAACGCAGCGGAAGAGATCATTTGAGGTACGGGAAGGAATGACTGTAATAGCTCTATAACGCTGGAGGAGACGATTAGCAGCATCAGAATGACCATTATCCTCGTCATCCACGTGTTCTCTTTCGACTCGGAGTCAATTATGTCAAAGTTGAGAAGTATGAACATCATTATCAGCGGGGTAAAAAGATAAACCAAGGTTTCTGAAGTGAAGTCGTACCATATGTCAAAAGCCCGAGGCCATTCCTCGCATGTCGTCTCTACGCAGCTATTTACGATGTCCAGAACCACATAGTCTGCAATTCCAGCTATGAATCCAGTGATCGTGATTAGGAAGACAACCAGGGTGAAACCGTTAATTCCGAAGTGGTAAGCCCTCCAAGACTCCCCAGCAAGCAGGGCCAGTATTGAGCCCACTCCAATAGTTAGGATGGTATTCACGCCAAGCCACGATATGGGGGCAGGGTTCCACAGGGAGAACTCGACTGTGAATCTGGCAACGAACTCGTCATTAAGGGAGATCGCTTGGGCGAACCAATAGGTCATCTGCTCGCCATAGAGTGCTATCATCAGCAGTCCTGCTACCATAGACATCCTCCTATTGGAAATCTCAGGATCACGACTCTCCATAACAATGAACCTGGCATAGACAGCGAGAAGTAAGAAAAAGCCGGGAACCAGAAGAAAGAGTTCCGTATCTTTGTATACGAAGTCGGTCAGTATCCACAAAGTCGTAATCAAAATTCCAAGAATAGAGACAAACCCGCTCAAAGCCTTGATGCCCCAGTCCTTCTGAATTATCGGGTAAGGGTAGTAGAGCGGCAATACCCCCATTAGGATATAACCGAGAGTTCTACAAGTCGCACGACCAAATCTGAAGAAAGAGTTCCCCAGATCTGCATCTCCTATCCAGACTGGATTCTCGGCCAGGAACTCGAGAATAGATGCGAAAGTGTATTCGCAACCTTTGATGATCAGAAGCCATCCAATCAACAGGCCCCCTATCTTCTCAATCCATTCCCTTTCCCCAGATCTTTTCACCAGTATGATGGTAACTATTCCGAGAATGAGGTCGACTATCGCAGCGACCGGAACCAGCGACTCCGCCTCTGCCATAGGCAATCGAATTTGTACTCACGAATTACCTTTACCTGTAGGAAATTGGTAGTCCCGCCCGGATTCGAACCAGGGTCCCCGGGACCAAAACCCGAGATGATGGACCACTACACTACGGGACTCCGACCATCCCTAGGTGTAACCATCTTTGTATTTGACGGGACCAGTAGCCGTCAATATCAAGCCCTTCGTTCCCTCCCTATGCACATGAGGGGAGGGGCAACTCTAGTCACCCTGCTGTTACTTTCGCCCTCTATGCTCTACTTGCAAAACGAAAGTGAGAGGGGGCCAGAAAATGAAATCTCACCCACTACCGGAAGTTCAGCCAACGATGAAAGAACCCTATTCAACAGCCCATGGGTCGACAACTCCCTTTTTTCGAGGGTCGAACTCGGACAAGACCGAGTCCGTGTTACGGTGATCACCAGCTCTCTCCGGGCTCTCGATGAATGGCAGTCTTTTCATGATTTGATGGAGAAACAGGCTCCAGCAGATCGGGGGGAATTATTACTCGAAGTCGACTCACCCGGAACAGCCGTCGATCACCGGACCATGTGGATAGAATCGGAGATTTTCCAGAAGTTAACCAATGTCGAGGGAGTAATTGCATTAATCGACGCAGAGAGGGGGCCCGAGCCTTTCGACTCCTCTCCCGTCCCCCTGAATTCTGAACCAGCCCCCTCCTCTGTAAGGGCAGGTGAGATCCATGGGGCGAACGAAGCTTGGTCGCGTGGATACACCGGGGAGGGCTTGGTGGTTGCTGTGGCCGACACAGGGGTGGATTTCGGCCATCCGGACCTCAATGGAACCCAAGCCAGGGTAAGCCTCCCCGGCTCACCTTACGAAGGTTGGCCACTGATGCTGGATCACAACAGTATGTATCACTGGATCGTCGACGGAGATGCCTACCCGGAACGCGACTCTTGGTATGCCGATACATCCACTCTTGACTTTGACAATGACAGCGATGGATCCTTGGATATTTCTGGTTTGAACATCACTGGAGTAAACTCTTCTAAATCCGGGATTTACCATCTCGGTGAGCACCCAGACTGGAAGCTCAGGGACAGGGTTGGTGGCGATGTGCCGATTCTGGTAGTCGATGACAGGGTTGCCGGTTTGTACGAGACAGTTTGGCCAGACATAGACCGGGATGGTTGGTTCGGGAACGAGACACCCATGAGGCCGGGAGAGGAAACATCTGGAAGAGACGTTGATGGAGACGGACTATGGGATATCTCAGCAGGTCTGGTTTATTGGGTATCGGACGGCTCTCTTGGTGTACCGTACTCGGATACATACTCATCTAGACACGGATATTCCAACAGAATCGCCGGACCAGGAAATTTGACTCTTTTCATGCTAGAGTCTGGAACCCATGGCACCCTCTGCGCGAGCGCTGTAGCGGCACAAGGAATGGTAGATGGTGGGCGGGTCGTTGGTATGGCCCCCAATGCCACCATTTCCTCTATCGGAAATCACTATTCAGGCGGACATGCCTTGGATGCGTGGAGATTCATTGCTGAGGGCTATGACGGCGACCCAAGTACCCCTGATCAGCCAAACATCGGCTCGTTCTCATTTGGTTACTCGTCCATAGATGAATCTGGTGCCGACGCATATTCCCTTTACCTGGATTGGATTACCCGCGTCTATAACGCCAATGCAACATTCTCCGTTGCAATAGGGAATGGGGGTCACGGCTTCGGAACAACAAAGGTACCGGGCGCCGCTCACGGAGTCTTCTCTGTCGGGGCATTCAGCAGCCGGTCATCTGACTCTTGGGGGCAGAGTGCACCATGGTCCAATAGGGGCCCCAATGTCGTAGGCAGGATGGACCCGGACATTGTCGCTGTAGGGTGGTCAGCAACCGGAGACCTGCCACTTAACGATCATCAGAACTCAAATGATGCATGGGGGACTTGGGGTGGGACCAGCCTCGCAACACCAATCGTGGCCGGTCTTTTGGCCCTCGTAGAAGAGGCATGGATAGATAATAGGAACTACCATCCACAATCACAGGAACTCAGGGACTTCGTTTTGTCAACAGCAGATGACAGGGGGTATGAGCCATTCATTCAGGGCGGTGGCTGGATGAATGCTTCGAGGGCAGTGTCCACACTCGAGGGGGAAAATGGAACTTGGTCCCTATCCCCCGCTCAGTGGAACACTGGATACTTCCACGGGCAACATAGGGATGCAAACTTGAACTCGATTAGTCCGGGGGAGTCCCAGTCATTCGACCTGACGTTCGATAACCCCGCAGAGTCAGACTTGGAAGTTTCAATGTCACCAGTCAGGTTCTCTCCACTTGAGCACAAGGTGATGGTTTGGAACAGTACGGGAAACGGGTCATCCGGCGATTCTAATGGGTCATGGGACGGCCATCAGGGCGATCGACCAGATTTGCTGGTCCCAATACATATTCCCGCCAATATGTCAAACCAGTTGCCCGAAGGGACGGTGCAGTTCAGGGCAAGGGCGACCATACAGTACGACGCTTTCGATCCAGGGAATAACCGATCATCGAAGGAAAGGGTGTATCTACAAATATACAGATGGCACGACGATGATGGAGATGGAATTTTCCACCATGATTATGATCAGGATGGCACTGTAGACTCGGACGAATGGAACGATTCCGATGAGCTCGATGAAGTCACATACTGGTGGGAGCACGGACCCCAAGCCGAAGTAAGGTTGGGCATGCCATTCGATGACGCCATGGATGGATTACTGCTAGGCGTATGGAGGTTTGGCGAGGAGCTGTCAGGGGCAGACCCCGTGCGTATCGAGGTCGATTGGACCTCGTTCGGCTTGGTTGAAGATGGCTGGATAGGAACGCCCCTGAACCTCTCGGTCCCAAGCGGCCAGAAGACATCCGCGCCCATCACCGTGTCTGTTCCCATTGACGCCACTCCCGGGCTATACCAGCACGGAATAATAATCAGCTCTAAGGGGGAAGGAGATGCCGAATACTCCCACAATTGGACAATGCCAATAGTGACAAATGTCCCTTGGAAGGGTCCATTCACCCTAATGCCACCACCCTTGGATGGCAACGTCTCAAACCAGACACTATACACCGAGTCGCTGATCAGCGGAGCGATGCGCTGGTCATGGAGGGCTGAGAGCGGTGACTGGAGATTCCTCACAGTGGAATGGCCAGAAGAACTTACATCGGACGGGGCAATACTGATAGATGTCGATTGGGAAGATAACCCCTACACCGACATCGACGTAATGTGGCTTACCGAGTCGCCCCACGAGTATTTCGAAGAGGACCAGTCGTCCTATGGGCCAACCACGTTCAGGATTGAGGAAAGGTCCGCAAACAACTATGCGCATAGCGGCCAGCACAATTGGGGGACATTCACGGGAGCCTCTAGGGAGACCTTTGTCGTACCTCCGACACAAGGGACGCACCAACTGGTATTGCACACCGCGCTGCATGGCGTCAATTCCAGTGATAACCCACTAAACATCACGGTAGGCTACCTTGCCTCCGAGTCGGATGGTTTCAGAAAGACGGTTGACGATTGGTCACAGGGCAATGGCTCAGGAATCGCCAGGATCGTTTCAACCGTACCATTGCCGGTTTCGTCCATCGAATCTCATGGGTGGGTCCAACCACTCAGGTTCGACAATCAATCCGCATTCCAAGACGACCCTAACGACAAGATGTCATCTTCTTGGTGGCACAATTTCACCATCGAAGACGCAGCAGAGTTAGAAATCACCATGGACTCTTATGACGACTCGGATCTCGACCTTTTCCTATTCAGGGATATAGACGGGAACGGCAACATAACTTCTGTGGAGCAGATTCGAACCTCAAGAGGGGGTTCATCGTCCGAGTCCATACTGGTCGAGGACCCAGTTGATGGGTATTATTCGATAGCAGTTCAGGGCTGGAGTGTAAGTGGAACTGAGTCAAAGTTCTGGCTGGATGTCGACATAGTCGCTGGGACGGACCTCTCCGTTTCCGGTTTCACCAGCATAAATGAGACGGAAATAGAATCATTGTGGCCCTCGGGTTCCACGGCCCTAGGGGGGGAGATTCCAACAGGCGCATTGGAAATCAACCTCTCATACTCAAGGCCCCCCTCTGAAGGCTCATGGACTGGATTCGTCGAAATTTGGCTAGAAGGGGGTGCAAAGCTGAGGCTTCCTTACAAATACGATTTGGTTGACCAGGCCCCCACAATTCGATTCACGATGCCTGATGACCTTACTCAGACAAACCAGCAAATCCCAATTTCCCTAAACTCCACCGACCTTGGCTCGGGCTTCAGGCTCCAAGATGTTGAATGGAATCTTTCCAGCCCTAGTAATGGCTCTCCGACAGTCTTGGCGGACTCGGCATGGGGGCTCACGACGGAAGGGCATCTGCTCAACCTAACATCAGTCTGGAACGACCAAGCCAATATTTCTACAGTAATGCCATTGAGGCACCTATGGTTGAACTCCACACTACCGGCAACCGAGGGTTGGTACGATTACGCAGCCAGGGTCACGGACATCTCCGGCTCGAATTCACAGGCCTCCCTAAGCGTGTCTTTCGATGCTACAGCACCACAATTGGCAGTCCAAGACATCCCTTGGATAAGCAACGCATCTACGGTCCAGATACGGGTTCAAACAGAGCCAGAAGCCAATTTGAAGGTCAATGGCCAGCCCATACCTACTGCCGACAACGGATCTGCAACTTTCAGTGTTCAACTAGTCCCATCGCAGATCGGATATTACCAAGATGGGTCCTCGGCCGATTCAATCGGCGAGTCATACCCCTTCTACTACTTGGGCGATGCCAATTATTTCGAAGTTACCTCTACCGATATGGCTGGAAACCAGAACGCTGCTTCATTCCAAATAGTGCATGACCCTGCCCCACCAGATGAACTAACTATCATCTCGCTAATCGATAATCACGGGACGATCTTCGACTTCGCATCTATCGATAACCCCCTCAACCTCTCTTCGGGGCAGATCATGCTTCAGGTGCCTGCAGATGTTTCCGAGGTCTGCCTATACATCTCTTCCCCCACAATGAGCCCCCTAAAGCACGACTGCGTCAATTATAGCTCTCCCCCCTTAGTCCTCAACTCTTCAACAGGGACCCCTTCCAGTGGATCAATTACATACACTGATCATTTCCACCAACCACTCCAGCTAGATCTCTCCGAGGTTAGCGATGGCGAGGTCACTTTCTCTTTCACCATCTCCGACTGGTCAGGTAACTTCCACTCATTCCAGAACTTCGGAAGCCTAGTGGTAGACCGGGGACCGCCCGAGTTGAATTGGTCACTCGGAGTCACCCCGGAGGGACTTCTATCCGACCACAGGCAGGAACTAAACTGGTCATCGAACGAGTATATCGAAATCTCTGCTTCGGTCGGCGACCAGGCAATCGGTATTGAAAACGGGCTGAACGGAACCTTCCAATTCGACCTAGATAGTACAGGAGAACATCTTGTGTGCATAAATGCCGTCGACCTAACTTCCCAGCAGCAAAACCCCAATTATTTCTCCGAGTGCAGACTTCTGGAATTGAATCAGAGCACGTATCAAACGGAAGTCTCGAATACAAACTCGCAATTGGTGGCGCTTGACAGCATTCAGGTGGAGATAGGGAGGCACGACTCCCAGGAAATTCGCTGGACTAGGGTCGGAACCAATGAGAGCTACACAATCTCACCCGGTGAATTAGTCGTACCCATCACCCTTGACCTGGAGGAAGGAATCAACGAGTTCGTAATCGAGGTCGATACTCTGGACGGCACAGACAAATACACTATTTCCATATTGAAGGACTCAACGCCCCCAAATCTTTCATTCCAGGAGTACCATTACAGAAATGCACCACTTTCGACGCATAGGGAGATAAGCGGAACCTGCGAGCCCGGCCTTCTTGTGACAATCTCAAGCACTGTCGATGAAATAGAAATCATGTGCCCATCCACGGGCGACTTCACCCAGGTAATCGCCGTTCCCTCGGACGGCGGACTTCATAGAATAGAAGGCAGAAGCGTCGACGACGCAATGAATGAGCGCATTTTCTCGATCGATGTCGTAAAGCAAGACTGGACAAAATGGGCAATTGACGATGCTGCTGCATTAGGGCCAATGTTGTGGTGGTTTACAGCGTTTGGACTGGTGGGACTGGCCGGACTCGCGTTCATTGGGAAAAAAGCTCTCAGATGGATTGGGAATGGCCATTAGCGAATGCCAACACTAATTTCCCCTTTGCACGCCCCGCATAACATGGAAGTCAAGTCAATCGGCGTTATTGGATCGGGGCAGATGGGCAGTGGAATAGCGCAAGTAGCAGCTTGCAGCGGGATGGATGTGACACTCGTAGATGTCGAAAAATCATTCATCGATCGTGGAATGTCGACCATCAGCGGGTCCCTCGAAAAGCTAGTCTCAAAGGGCCGGATGACCGAAGAGGATGCCACTGCTGCATTCGCACAAGTCTCAACTGGAATCGGCCTTTCACACTTGTCAGGATGCGACCTCGTCATCGAGGCAATACCCGAGGTACCCGAACTGAAGTTCTCGACATTCTCAGAACTGGACTCGATATGCAAGCCGGATGCGATATTGGCTAGCAACACATCTAGTATCTCGATAAGTGAGATAGCCAGCCATACCAATAGGCCCGAGAGGGTCATAGGGATGCACTTCATGAACCCGGTCCCCATTATGCAGCTGGTAGAGGTTATCAACGGCGAAGAAACCTCGAGAGAGATCACCGACTCGGTCATCAGTGCCGCAGAGAGTATGGGAAAGATACCACTCTCTTGCAGGGACTCTCCAGGTTTTATCAGCAACAGGATACTCTGCCCGATGATCAATGAGGCCATTCTCGCCTTTCAAGAGGGGGTCGCGCAAGCTAGCGCAATAGACGGGATAATGAAGCTAGGAATGAACCACCCCATAGGCCCACTTGCACTTGCCGACCTAATCGGACTCGATACCGTTCTCCATATCATGAACGTACTACATTCTGGTCTATCAGACGATAAGTATCTACCAGCCCCGCTCTTGGTTGAAATGGTAGGGCAAGGACGATTGGGGCGAAAGTCAGGATCGGGATTCTACGATTATTAAGAAGATACTGGGACGGTGCAGATAATGCACCACGCGCGAGAGGTGCGTTTTTTACACCATTTCCCACAATGGTTGAAAAGCCCTCGCACTAGTCGCATAGCATGGGAAGGGGCAGCGGGCTTAGGATATTGATCACCCTAATGTTCGTTTCAGCTGCCGCATTACCTGCAATCGGAGACGACGCGGGGTCGGGGGGCGATGCAGGGGGCAGCATGTCATCGGCAATCTCTCTGAACGCATCAAATTCAACATATTATGGCAACATCAGCTCATCAGATACCACCGACTTCTATTCAATGGACGTTCCCAATGGCACTGGCATTTCGGTAGGCCTGGACTCGCCCCCTGGAGCCGACTTCGACATCAGGCTTCGAAACTCAGTGGGCAACACAATCGATAGCAGCGCCCTCACATCCTACGACGAGGTATCATCCAATGGAACCAATGTCGGGGGGACCACTGTCTTCATCGAAATTTACCAGTGGTCGGGTACAGGGACGTACACGATGACAACATGGGTTTTCTCATCAGGCATTTCACCCCCTGCCAATCAGAACGACGCTAACACTGGCGGTGATGCTTCCAACAGCCAGTCCTATGCGACGCCACTTCCCGCTGTGAACGGAACTTACTACGGCGAAGTCGACAACGGAAACGATCAGTTTGACTGGTACTATGTACCAGTTCCGCCTATGCACTCAATCAACGCCACTCTTTCCTGGAACTCGACCTCAACTACGGAAGATCTGGACCTATACTTGTACGATGATAACGGTACTAGGATAGCATACAGCTGGTACGACAACCCAGAGGCAGTAGGAAGCGGGGCGGCGAACATAGGGGGAACGAACGTCTCCATACTTGTGGACGCTTTCAGCGGTGCGGATAGCTATACGCTGGAGGTATGGCTCACAAATTCATCCACGTCCCCAGGATTCAACCAGAACGACGCAAACTCCGGGGGGGACGCGGGCAACGGCTTCCAACAGGCTCTAGCGTTGCCCAGCTCAAATGGGACTTACTTTGGTTGGGCCTCCGACAACGGTGATGACTGGGACGTTTATTCAGTACAGGTTCCGGATATGTATGAAATCGAGGCTTCACTGTCTTGGAACACGTCTTCAAATGACTTCGACTTCGGGCTTTTCGACGAATCGGAGAGCCAGGTCGATGCTAGCTTCACCTCCAACCCGGAGACGATCGACTCTAGCTCACTTGGCAACTCCACCGCTTACATTGTCGTGCAGGCGACTACAGGAGAGGAGGACTACGAGTTGTCCGTCACACTGACAAACCTTTCTTCCACTCCCGCATTCAACCAGAACGACGCCAACTCCGGGGGAGACGCGGGCAACGCATTCTCCCAGGCTCTTGCACTGCCCGTTACCAATGGGACATACTATGGGTGGGCCTCCGACAACGATGATAGCTGGGACGTATACTCCGTGCAAGTCCCATACATGCAGGGAATCGAAGCTTTCCTGTCCTGGAACACTTCTTCCAACGACTTTGATATGGGGCTATACGACGAGTCGCAGACGCAGCTAGACTCGAGCTTCAATTCCAATCCCGAGACGGTACAGAGTGGATCGGCCAATGTAAGCAACACAACTGTCTATATCGTTGTGCAGGCGACTACAGGGGAGGAGGACTACACACTATGGGTGGATCTGGTCAACCAGACTCCGAATCCGATCTTAAACCAGAACGATGCCAACTCAGGCGACGATGCCGGCGACGACTTCTCCTCATCAACCCCCCTCCCAAGCGTCAATGGCACTTACTACGGGTGGATTTCGGACTCCGATGGCGATGGCGATGGCATAGCAGACGACGAAGAGGACTACTACTCATTATACGTTCCAGCGATGCACTCGATAGAGGTCAGCCTATCTTGGAACAATAGCGATGACTACGACCTCACCCTATACGACCAGGGGCAGAGCTACTTGGACAGCTCTTTGTTCTCCAACCCCGAGGTCGTGGACAGTGGTAGCACCAACGTCAGTGACACGACCGTTTACATCAACGTGCTTTCCTACTCTGGCGAGGGGGACTACACGCTGGTAGTCTCCCTTATTCCCCTGGATGCCGACGGAGATGGGTTCCTCAATGACGTAGAGGTCGACTGCGGGTCCGACCCATATGACAACCAGAGCATCCCGTCCGACACGGACGCGGACGGAATATGCGACTACCAGGACCCCGATCTTGACGGGGACGGGGTCTCTAATGAGAATGACAACTTCCCATACGACTCCAACGAGTCTGAGGACAGCGATCAAGATGGAATCGGAGACAACTCAGACCCAGACGACGACAATGACGGGTGGTCCGACTCTGATGAGAACTCCTGCGGCACAAACCCGAACGACTTCAATTCAGTTCCAGGGGACCATGATGGCGACGGTTCTTGCGATCAGTTGGATGATGACATAGACGCGGACGGATATCTGAACTCTGAAGACGCCTTCGACTTCGACTCCAGCGAGTGGAACGATACAGACGGCGACGGATGGGGCGACAACAGCGACCCAGACGACGACGGCGACGGATCCTTCGACAATGTTGAGATCGACTGCCTCTCCGACCCCCTCGATTCCCAATCGACCCCCCCTGACACAGACGAAGACGGTGTCTGCGACGAGATGGATGACGATTTGGACGGCGATGGGATAACGAATGACCTGGACGACTTCCCCTTCAGTGAAGATGAGAGCATTGACACCGATGGGGATGGACTGGGGGACAACTCCGACCCAGACGACGACAACGACCTATATCAGGACCTAATCGACGCATTCCCGCTTAATGCAGCAGAGTGGACAGACAATGACGAGGATTGCCCGTCCATCCCCCCTGAAAGCCAGACGACGACCACAGGAAACGGATGCGGGGACAACTCAGACCCAGACGACGACAACGACGGGTGGTCAGATTTGGACGAGGTCGATTGTGGTACTAACCCGTTCTCATCCATCCTCTACCCACCTGACTTCGACGGCGACGGGATATGCGACGTTCTCGACGATGACGATGATGACGATGGATACAACGACTCATACGATGCCTTCCAATTTGACCCCACCGAGTGGATGGACACCGACAGCGATGGGACAGGTAACGAGGCCGACCTAGACGACGACGGTGATGGTTGGCCCGACACGGACGAGTCAAGCATCTGCAGCTCAGACCCACTGGACGCCAATTCCGTTCCTATGGACAACGATCAGGACATGTCGTGCGACGCACAGGACGCAGATGACGATAATGATGGCTGGGACGACTTCGAAGACCACTTCCCCAACGACTTCTTCGAGTACAGGGATACCGACGGCGACGGAAAAGGTAACGAGGCCGACGATGACGACGACGGAGACGGATGGGCGGACGTTACCGAGCTGCTATGCGGGACATCACCCCTGGATGGGTCATATTTCCCAGATGACAACGATTTGGACTCAACCTGCGACCCTATAGACCCAGACGACGACAACGACGGCGTCATTGACGAAAGCGACAGGTTCCCCTTCGATGGCAATGAATGGGAGGACCTCAATAACGATGGAATGGGCGACAACGAGTTCCCTCTCACATTGATGGACAAGGCCAAGCTTGACCCTGGGAAGGCTGCACTTGCAGTAGGTGCCATCGGGGGATTGATCGCAGCGGCGACCGCATTTGCATTCGCTAGTGTCAAGGGATCGAAGTCAAGGCGCCCCGATTACGAGGACTTCGACTACTCGTACGATGAAGATCACCAAGAGGACGATTCCTACGACTTTGAGTACGACTACTGAATTCGGTGTGTTTTTCACACTTCGTGTTTTTTTTTCATCAGAAAGTCACTAATATCGATAGTAATATATTTTCCGTTTTACATAAAAATAAATCAATAATTTTTACATATTAATACTACAATATCCTTATTCAAGTAATATTTATTGCAATTTCTCCGGATAACAGAAAGTCACTCAACATGAGCATTTAGAGAGACGTTTATATCCAATACAAGGTCTCATCGTCACCAAGTGACGCCTATGAATGAGAATGCAACACGCTCAGTTAACCTGACAATGCTAATGATAGTCTCGGTTTGCCTGCCGATGATTGGGGCCTTCGACCAACCAGTCGAAATGGAACTCAACAGATCTGCAGACAGAATGGAGACGCCTCCAACACCGTGCCAAGGGTACGATGCATGCCGAGGGACCGACGCCGGGGAGAACTCGTCCGCAGCCATGGACTTGACTGCTGACTTCGCCTTCGGCGGCGAAGAAACCAACATCTACTGGGGGAACTTTTCCGCCACTAGTTACCAATCCGGAGCCGATACCGGCGAGGACCACAATGACGTGTACCTCATCGATATGCCCGTCGGATACGGTTTCACAGCATCTGTAGACTGGAACTACACCGGCAACGTGTCCGGTGACGCATCCGCTTTCGCGATCGGGATAGGGCCCGCTGATGGCTCTATGACCTGGCTTGCTTGGGGCGGATCCGGTTCATGGGGACGCTCTTACAGCTCTACTACGGGGCATATTGCCATGTCCACCGACGGCGACACATCCTACTCCGAAGGGAGCACCTACTTCTACGACTGGCCCGGCTCAGCCGGAGAACCAGCGGAGATCATGGGCGAGCCCATGCTAGTTTGGGTCTGGTGCTACAACTGCTACCAAGCTGGAATCGCAGACGACTACCAGCTAAACATCACCGCATGGCCATCTGATGGCGGAATCAGGGGGGACGTCCATGAGCCCACCGGACTCAGCCTACTGGACATGCCAGACGTACCATTCAGCTGGTCATACCAGTCCGGAACTTTCGATCTCGCCGCAGGCACTCAAGCTGACGTAGTAGTCACTTCATGCGACAGCTGGTGCACCGCCGAGACCACTCTTGACATCACCAAGCCCGATGGGACCGTTGACTCATTCAACCTTGTCAACTTCTTCACGGGCGAGCTTGTGAACTACACCACCCCGGGAACCTATCTGGTGGAGAAGTTCGACAGCTGGGGAGACGGAGGACTGGGCCTTGAGGTTACGACTTACATCGGGGACCTCACTGGAATCCTAGCCGTCACCGACGTCGTCTTCGAGGACATGACCTCAGGACACGTCGATACCAACGACAACCAAGACATCTATGCTGTCTGGATCCCTGAGAATTCCTTCGCCAACCTGACTCTGTCATGGGAGGACACGTCAGTCGACATAGACCTCAGGCTCTACACCGACTACGACTCCAGCAGCGGCGTTCTTTCAGGGCAGTTCGCCCAATCAACAACCGCCTCACATCCTGAGTTCATAGACATAGGGCAGCGTGGCCCAGGACAGATGGTCTTCGCAGAAGTGAGGTACTACTCAGGAGCCGCTGGAACAGGCTACTGGCTCGATTACCAGACAATTCCGGGGGAACTACCCCCATGCAGCAACCAGGATGACGGAGCCACACCAGGCTCAGGGGTCTACGACGGCTCAGGATCTGACGCAACCGAGGGCAGCTGGAACCCAGATGGGTTCCCAACCGACGTCTCAGGCGCCATTGGATCAGATGGTTCGGGCGAGTTCACTGGCATGGCCTGCTTAGACCTAGACACCGAGGACTGGTTCGCGATTACGCTTCCAGCAAACTACGGCCTGTACGCATCCATGGAGTGGCACGAGGGAATCGACACGAACTTCAACGACACAATCGATGTCTTCTCAAACCTCCAGCTGAGTCTTTACTACGAGACAGCATCGGGTTACGTCAGCAGCATCACGTCTGGCGGCTGGGAGGGCGAAATGCCACAGGTAGTCGCCACGAACACCTCCTCGGGCTTCAACGCGCCAGGCACCATTAACGTCAGCACCGTTGTAATGCTAAAGGTCAGTCTGATAGACCAGACACGTGACTACGAGCAGAACTACACGATACACCTGTCGTCATACGATGCCACGGCAGAGCCCTACGAGAGCATGTACCAGAACGACGCCCAGATGGGTGTGGACGCCGGTGACGACTACAATTACGGCACAGACTCTCTGAACCTCACGACCATGAACCAGACGTTCACGGGATGGGGCCACGACCAGTGGGACAGATGGGACATCTACAAGATATACGTGCCCAACAACTACGCAATGGGCGTAACAGTCACCTTCGACGAGGACAAGACCGCCAATGCCATGCTATCGCGCATAGCAAGCTGGGGAATGAGCACGATCTCCTCCTCCTATGGAAATGACGTAGCTGAGCTATCGATGAATTACAACAACGGAGGACAGGACATCTACATACGGATCCAGCACGATCTAGGTGGGGGAGTCTACGAGGTCGATGTCGAAATGTGGACCACGGGCCTGGAGCCCGGCGGCTCGCAGGACGACTGCGGACTAGCTGTAACGGGCGCGCCAAACGGCGATGCCGCTGACAGCGTTTACCCGGGCGTTTGGGAAGGTCACACCTTCCTCAACGGAAGCGACGCGGGCGACTTCAACCCGCACGACGAGAACGGAACCATGAGGAGCAACTGGGACGGGGGAACCTGCACCGGTTGGATCGACAGTACGTGGGACGCTTTCGACATGTACAGCATCGCTGTACCTGAGGGCCACTACGTTGAGATCAACTACGACTTGTTCCCAGACGCGGACGGCAACGAGGACGGCGCCTACTTCGCAGTTTACATGCTGATGTGCGTGGACCAACACAGGGCCTGCGGCGCCGGAGCCCCTTACGGCTTCAACGGCGCCTACTTCGTTGAGCAAGACACCGGATACAACCTAGACGAGTTCGACCAGATCTCCGGTCTCTGGCCAGTCGGCAACCTGCACAACGCTTCGGGGTGCAACACCGTGTCACCGAACTCCGTTTGCGCTACCAACTGGAGCACCGACGCAGACATGGACGGAATACCAGACTTGCAGACCTTCAGCCACGACTCCGATGGCGATGGCGTAGGCGACAATGACGAAGGCAACGGCACACACGTTGGAATGAGCAGCGCGGACTGGAACTTCCAAAACGCAGTTGACGACACCAATGGGTGGCTATACGTATACATCTACTCGTTTGCCGTGGAGGACCACGAATACGAGATGAATATTACCTTCCATGACCTCGCCAACCTAGAGGGCGGCGACCAGGACGATGCCAACTCAGACAGGGACGCCGGACCGAGCCTCGCCTCGGCAGTTCACGTGAACGACCATCTCGAGCAGTACCAGATCGACCTGCTGACCAACAACAGCACGCTGACCTGGGACGGATGGAACCATGGAACCATAGACACCACGGACAGGTTCACCTTCGACGTTCCCGGACACCACGGAGTCTTCATCACCCTGGACAGGGGATACGACACCGATGTCTGGATGATCTTGGACATCTATACCGCAACAGGCGCCTCATTGGGTCTGGTGTGGAACAACCAGGGCACACAGACCTTCAACTACTCAGCACTGGGGGTTACTAACTCCCAGGACTACGTGATGATGGTCGGTGTGAGGAACTGGGGCAGCATAGACACCACCGGCAAGGACTACAACATCAGCATCGAGTTCTACACCCTGGACTCCGACGGAGACGGGTGGCTCGACGAGACGGAGGAAATGTGCGGCCCTGACCTAGACGGGGATGGTTACCCTGACGGAACCGACCCCAACGACCCCAACGACTTCCCCAGCGACCAGGACGGCGACGGAATATGCGACGCCCAGGACCCGGACATCGATGGAGACGGAGTTGACAACGGACTGGACGACAGCCCGTTGGACGAGAACGTATCCGCCGACTTGGATGGCGACGGAATCCCAGATTCTTCGGACCTTGACATGGACAACGACACATGGGACAATCAAGCAGAGATGGTTTGCCTAGGCTACACCAGTGGCGCCGAGGCTGACCAGTCATGGGTCCCAGCGGACCTGGACGGTGACGGACTTTGCGACGCTAACGAGTTCTCAGAGATTGACGACGATGACGCCGATCTGTACATTGACTCGGACTCCGATGGAGACGGTACTCCAAACGACATGGACGCATTCCCATGGGACGCGTGCGCCGACACGGACAGTGACGGCGACAAGCACCCTGACGACTTCAGCGAGAGCTGCGAGTGGATCAACGGCTCGGACACGGACAGCAACCTGTCCACATCCAACCTGACCGTCGACGAAGATGACGACAACGACGGTTACTCGGACGAATACGAGTCTGACTGCGGCAGCAACCCACTGGAGATCACAGACGTCCCACTGGACAGCACACAGGACATGAGCCTAACCGGACTGTCAAACGGGCTTTGCGACGCCCTTGACCCAGACGACGACAACGACGGCTGGATCGACGCCATAGACTGGGCGCCATATGACTCTACGGAGTGGAATGACGCCGACAACGACGGCCAGGGCGACAACCGTGACATGGACGACGACAACGACGGGTACTGGGACTCCTGCGACCTAGCCGACTGGCAGGCCGCTCAGAATGCCATGCAAGTCGAGGGAGTCAACTACTTCACCGCAAACGCGGACGACGGAGGAAGGGCGAGCAACTGTCCCGAGAATACGGATGCATTCCCCGATAACTCCGCAGAGTGGCTGGACACAGACGGCGACGGCATCGGAAACAATGCCGATGACGACGACGACGGCCAGGGGACGACACTAGAGGTCTCATTAGCATTGGAGGACTGGACGGACGCGGAGGAAATCGCGTGCGGATCAGACCCGCTCGATGCAACCTCGGTCCCAGATGACAACGACGGCGACTTCGTGTGCGATCTTCTCGACACCGACGACGACAACGACGGTACGCCGGACGACCTTGACTCGTTCCCAATCAACGCAGTCGAGTCCGTGGACACTGACGGTGACGGAGATGGGGACATCGCGGACCCTGACGACGACGGTGACGGCTGGACGGATCTGGATGAGATTGCATGCCAATCTGACCCATTGGACTCATTCTCCGTACCATTGGACTCAGATGGTGACCACATCTGCAACCTAAACGATCTCGACAACGACAACGACCAAGTTCCTGACGTCGACGATGCCTTCGATTTCGATCCTATAGAATCGTCTGACAACGACAACGACGGAATCGGTGATATCGCCGACCTAGACGACGATGACGACGGCTGGCTAGACGTCACAGAGCTCGTCTGCGCCGCTAGAGGCGGTTCGGGTGACCCAGATAGCGCATCCGAGACTCCGGAGGACTCCGACTACAATCTAGGACCAGACGGCGAGCCTGGAACCGGCGACGAGATCGCCGCTCCAGACGGCCTCTGTGATGCCATGGACCCAGACAGGGACGGAGACGGTTACCCCAACCCGGTAGACCCGAACAACCCGACCGGAGACGAGGACAGATTCCCAGACGACCACATGGAGTGGTACGACGCAAACGGTGACGGAAAGGGCGACAACGCTAACCCCGTGACCCTGCTCGATAACGTCGAAGCGGACCCAGGCCCATACGTAGGAATACTGGCTGGGATCGCTGGCCTCGGCTACTTAGTGGTCGAGATGTCAAGAAGGGCCGGCGGCAAGTCAGTTGCAGGCGCCTTGACTGGGAATGAAGACTTCACCGAGGAGTTCGAAGATTTCGACTTTGAGGACGAAGAAGGACAGGAGGACTGATTAAGATGAGCGACAAAATGAACATTGCACGAACCCTGCTAGTCATCACTGTGATGGTAGCGTCAGCTATCCTCCCGGCGATGCCAGAAGCAGCAGAACTGAGAGAAGCAGACACGGTCAGTCGCACGGTGGCCACCACCAGCGCGACCACACTCGAGATCATCGAGGACGATTGCGGATGGTACGACGTCACTCTAGACGAGGCCCCAGATGGCCTCCTAGTCGTGACGGCTTCCGCTGATAGCGCCTTGGTCGACATCGAGCCGGCATACTTGAAGTTCAGCAAGCAGAACTGGGACTCACCACAATGGTTCGATGTATGCGTAGACATGGACGACGACGGGGCCAACCTGTCATCGACCATCAGCCACACACTTACCGGTACGGCCACAGTAGCCTCTTGGGGCTCGGTCTCTTCTATCGCTCTGAACGGCGTGGACATACACATCGACACGGACGGAGACGGGACGCATGACGCCCTGGACTCAGACGACGACGGCGACGGTGTCGCCGACGACGCAGAGGCTCTCGGGTGCGACTTGCTAGCCGACTGCGACAACGACGGCGTGAACGACGACGCGGACGAATTCGTCTACGACCCCACAGAGGACACCGACACAGACGGTGACGGCGTGGGCGACAACGCCGACGACTTCCCGAACGATGCCAACGAGACCGCGGACAGCGACAACGACACGGTCGGCGACAACGCCGACGACTTCCCGTTCGACATCACAGAGGACACAGACACGGACGGTGACGGTGTCGGCGACAACGCCGACGACTTCCCGAACGATGCCAACGAGACCGCGGACAGCGACAACGACACGGTCGGCGACAACGCCGACGACTTCCCGTTCGACGCCAGCGAGTCAACTGACACGGACGGTGACGGAGTGGGCGACAACGCCGACGACTTCCCGAACGACGCCAGCGAGTGGAACGACACCGACAACGACACGGTCGGCGACAACGCCGACTGGAACATCACCGACGCGAACGAGAGTAACGACAATGACGGCGACGGAGTGGGCGACAACGCTGACACCGACGACGACAACGACGGCGTCCTGGACACGTCAGAGTTCTCAGGCTGCGAGATGACCGCAGACTGCGACGGCGACGGCTACAACGACTCTGTAGACGCCTTCCCACTGGATGGCAACGCATCCCTGGACTTTGATGGCGACACACTCGCCGATGACATCATCGTCTCCGGAGCCGCTTACAGCATAGACTTCGAGGACGGCGCCTTCCCCACCTACATCACGTGGGACGACAGCGGCGACGCAGCTTGGGTGATAAGCAACGACTCAGTGCTAGGAGGGACATTCTCCGCACAAGCCGGTGCGATCACTAACAGCGAGACATCGGAGCTGAACATCACCATTACCACGGGCGAGGGCATAATGTCCTTCGACTGGGGGGCATACAGCGAAGCGAACTGGGACGAACTCTGGTTCTACGTTGACGGAGCGGCAGTAGCCGGCGGCAACGCCTGGAGCGGATCCGACGGCGGCGTAGCTAGCTACGACCCCACCCACCCCAACTACTACGCGTCCTCCTCTGGAACTGTCTACTGGGCTTGCACTGCCGGAACCAACGTATGGTCTGGCGCTTCCTACGTTTCCCTCAGCTGGGTAAACGACGGCTACAGCGACTGCTCCGACGGCTCAGACGAGAACGCAGACACGACTGGTTTCCAAACCGTTACCCCGGTAATTCCAGTGACTGGCACCTTCAATTACACCCTCACTGCAGGAACACACACCCTTGTGTGGTCCTACATCAAGGACTCTAGC